>Ga0213863_10000033_pt1 | contig 99048 bp, 117 predicted proteins | sample PICome_8_FD_160128 | JGI IMG/M metagenome (GOLD analysis project Ga0213863, IMG submission 160128) | Coastal seawater microbial communities near Pivers Island, North Carolina, United States - PICO497 | ecosystem: Environmental > Aquatic > Marine > Coastal | place: USA: North Carolina...
ACCAATGGCCTTCTTCGTCCTTCTGTAAGTCCATTGCCTCTAGAAACTCTTGTTTATCTTTCATCGTTGTCCTCCTCGACATACGCCCCATAATGCCACTCTCGTCCGTTGATTGTGCCCTGGACGCCGCCCTCGATATTGCCCCATACATTGCCCCATACATTGCCCCAGACACTGCCCTTGACACTGCCCAAGACATCGAGCTCGACCTGCCCGACATTGCCATCGACCCGCTGGATATCGCCAAAGACAGTGCCATTCACATACCAGTGACCGTTTTCGTCCTGCTGTAAGTCCATTGCATCAATAAACTCTTGTTTATCTTTCATCGTTGTTCTCCTCTTCCACAGTAACGGGTAGGCGTTTCTGTTTCTGTAGTTCTGCCCAGTACCATGTACCAAAGGCATGGGCGAACTTTCTTGGTTGGTGCTCGGGGTTTATATTCTGCGAGTTGTGCTCGGCAAAATACAGTTCCAGTGCTTCATCCAAGTTCATCGTTATTATCCTTCTGCCCTTTCCATCATTGTTGTTCTCCTTGATAATATAATCGTACAAAATACTTTCTTGCTATTGCTAACACAGTGAACACCGCTGTCATCATACAGGATAACAGAAAGGCATCCATCTCCAGATACAGACCAATGCTGAGAAGAACCCAGTTCACAAAAACGTTAACAGGCAGTCCGATAGCAGTATCAACCACGGACTCGCGAAGTGCATGTTGCTTGTTAGTCATCACATTTCGCCCAATTTTGCCTGTAACAGTGACAGCGTCACCTGCTCGATAATGTCCTTCCGTGTTTGGATTTTATCCAAGACGGATATGTCGATGTTGATATCATATTTGTCCTCGAACATGTCGAGTATCGTGAGACGAGACAGACTATCTGTTTCCTCGAATGTGTCAAACCCTTCTTCCTTCAAAGCGTCATCAAGGGCACCGCCGATCTTCTCTTCAAACGTTGACGTTATCATTTTACATACTCCTCCGCCAGACCTTTTTCCAGCATTTCTTCGTTGATGTTTACTTCGTTGATGTGCAGTGTTCCGATGCACCTGCCAAACTTGCCTCGAGGATTGTACTGTGTTGTGCGTAGGATGATTGGTATGCCGTCGAACTTGGCATCCCAACACCGTTGCTCCAACCAAAGCGTGGATATTTTTCCTTTCTCTTTCTCGAACAAGTCCCTTGTGCGTACCTCGGGTGCATCGATACCTGCCAGACGCACCCGCTCCTTGACGAAAACCTCAAACCCAAGATCAATGGTAACGTCAACCGTGTCGCCGTCAACAACCCTATCAAGTACCACTTTGTATTCGTACATCTTCATTCCCATATTGGTGCCGCCACAAGGAATCGAACCCTGTTCTGAGGATTACAAGTCCCCTGCATCGCCATTTATGCTTTGGCGGCAAATTTTGTCGTTGTTTGGTCAGAGCGGGAGGAATCGAACCTCCGACAAATGCTCCCAAAGCACTTATGTTACCTCTACACTACGCTCTGAATTCTCTACAACGACCTCTATTATCCTTCATCCGGATTGAAAAGGCAACTATCGCCTCGTCAACCACTTTGATAGGTGTGCCTTGCGCTCCTGTTCCATTTCGTGCTCTGCCTCCATCATGCACATCTCCTTCTCCAGTTGATCGGCGTCGATCTGCGTCTCAATTTTGCGGATGGGTTTTGGTGCTACCTTCGGAATCTTTTTCTGGGCAGCAGCATTCAGTTGCCTCCAGTACTTGGATATCCGTGGTGTGCCCTTGGCGTTCTTCTTCAACCAGCGTTCCACCTGCCAGTCCAGCAGGGTTCCGTGCTTGAGAAAATACTTGGCGGTGATGCAACCTGAGTGACCATCCGCGCCAGTGAAACCGATACCGTTGTCCTCACGGACATCTGAGGCACGCTTCTCCTCCTCGGTCTGGTTGTTGAATATGACAACCAACGCTCGACCGATGAACCGAGCATTCTGTGCATCGGTGTGTGTACCAATGTACTCGGATATGAATTCTTTTGTTACTACTGACATGACATGCCCTTATTGGTTATCCAGTAATCGAAATTTCCGTGTCTTTGACGTTGGGAGAGAAAAAATCTCGACAATTCCCAACTCAGCGAAATCAAACAACTCATCTTTAATTTGCTGGAGATTCTCGCTGGTGGTTTCTATGTTTGCCTCTTCAGCAATTTCCCGTGTAGTTCGAAACCATCCCAAATTCTTCAGTGCCTGTAGGATACCGAACGCTGTTACTTGATTTTTCATATGCTTCTCCTCAATCAGAACACCTATTATGGAGCAATTGAGGTACAAGAACAAGTTGTGAAAAACTGAATAGAATCAACAACTTAGGGGGATCGGCGGTCTTCTTCCACATTTAGGGACTGGTATACATCACTGTATATGTCCTCAACGTATGACAGCGCACGCAGGTAATCGTCACGGTGTGCCGCCTCACAGTGGTTTGGTTGACCAAGCACGTGGAAGAAAGCATCGATGACATGGTGTATGAAACCAAACCAGCGACTGTCACGATTACGCCATGACCGCGCTGACAAGGACTCACAGGGATTCTTTGACAGAAAGAAGATGGTGTTGATTGCCTGAGTCAGCGTTGCACCGACTCGGCGAAAATAACCTGGAGAATAATTATGTTTTCTCTTGGGAGTGAGTTCTTCAGGCCAGAAGTCTTCCTGATGCATGACTAATCCGATTTAACACGTGTGGGATTATCTATAATGATGCCGTTGATTGGAACAGTTCGGATGTGAGCATCGTGACATATTACCATCAAACGGTTCAACTTCTTTGGTAGACCTTCGACCTCGACTTCGACAAAGTGGTTCACTTCCTGCTCGCTGTCTGTCCAAAGAATTTTCTTTGCGGAGAACAATGCTGTTATGAACTCTTCGTCTAGTTCCCATATAACACTAAATTCTTTCAGTGGTCCAGCATCCGTCTGGGATGGACGCTGAGCAGAGAATAGAAATTTCTTATCATCGATCAAGAACCCACCACGGAAAGAAGTATCTACAAGAGATGCCTGACGCGGGTCGACAAACTTGCCAACGTGCAACCTCAGATCTGTACAGTCTTTGCTGTTTATATAAGTGAATGAGATCGATGTCCTCGTTTCCAGATCAACGTACCTGATTCTGGGTGCACCATTACTCATCACAAAACCTTGCCATTTGTTCATCTTTGGTCTGGGTTGTGATTGTACGTCAAAGACCAAACCCATACCAATCATGAAAATGACTGCAACCCAAAGTAGTTTGCTCATCCACTGGCGTTCTTTCTTCATGAGTTATTTCCCATTATCTTATCAAGGTGTTTCTCAAATGCCACGATCTTTGGTAGACGGTTCTCCCAGTAGATATAATCCTTCTCGTGGTCGCGCTTCAGGTTATTCAGCAGTGGTTGTATTGCCTCGCGCATGGTAGTAAGTTGGGCACGAACAGCGTCTATCTCCGCTGTTACGTTGTCAACTTCCTTCTTCTGCTCTTGGATGAGATCGAGTTCATCCAGCGTTACTGCAGTAAAACCAAAATCTTCAAAGTCGTCACTCATCTGAATCTCCCACAGATTCTTCCTCTATAGGTTTAAACATATCGACGCAGGTGAACGGTTTATCCTCGGGTACATATGCATTTTTAGAACCTGACTTGAAAATCCTGTCCCAATTTGCATCTATCTTTGCTCGATCTTCTGGTCTGCGCTTGTCGCCTTTACCATTCATTCGTATGGACTCCACTCTCTGTTGCACTTACTGCAACGCCATCTGTTTGGATCGTTGTTCACCATATACCAATCAGTATCCTGTGCACGATGAAACAACTCACACCGAAGTTTTCTGAACCAAGCAATCATAGGATGATTCCGGTCGTCGCAGAAGTCCAACCCTTCACGAGGTCATCATGCGTCAACAATACTGTCAGCACAACGCTCTTGTTGAACGTAATCTCTGATGGATCTTTCTGACCAGTCATACAAACACCTGGGGCGAAACCAGCACCCTGATCCTGCTGTACGAACAGACGAGGGTCTGTCAATGTCACAGAGGTTTCGGTTTCTTCTTTTAGGCGACCAACTACTTCACCCAACATACTAACGACTGTTACAACTTCACCTTTCATTTACTTCTCCTGCTTATCATTCCAACGCTGGATTGCGTCAGTAATTTCTTCTTCGGTATATGTGCCTTCATCGGCAAGTATATATAGAAGTTCACTTGCGCTAAGTGCACTCTGCTGCTGTCGAAGGATTGACAAAGTGGTACGCTTTATCACCGATCTTGACAGATGCAACTGACCTATTTTATATGCTGCATACAGAAGGGATGTTGCGAGCAAAGTGTGTGCTATACCTGACATAAGTTTCTCCTTGATTTATTCTATTCTATTCCAATGGGAATGGAAAGGCAACTACATCTTAAACCCTTCGGTGGCAATCTTCTTACCAGCATCCGTTAGGTCAAACACTGGACCATTGTCCTTTTCGGTCTTACTATCATCCACCAGAGTCTGTTCCTCGGGGTCAACGTCGGACAGTTTCTGTTTGGAATAGTCCACGCCGATAACAAACCGCTTGTTGTTTGTATCGCAATAACGATTTTTGAGAACCTTCACCATTATCTGGTTCAGTTCCCTCAACTCATCGTTGCTTATGAGAGCAAACATGAAGTCGGCAGTTGCTGGCAAACCAAATGATTCGCTGGTGTCTTCAAGACCAACGTCAGAGTTACCAAACCCGCTTCGCGTTGTCTGGGTTGCTGTCATGATAGGCAGGTTAAACTCCACCGCCAGACCACGCAGTTCCTCTGCTATGCTCTTGATGTATGTGTATGAGTTGATAGAACCACCCTGCTTCATCCTACTGCTGGCACAGATGTTCAGGTAGTCAATGTAGACGATGTCAGGAACAAACTTCTTCTTGAGTTTCAACTCATTCAGCAGAGCACGGAAGTGTCCGGCATGTGCCTGTGAGGTTGGGTACTCTTTGATAATTAGTCTGCCTTGAGTCTTTGCTGCGATCTTCGCAACCTTGTTGACATACGCCTCCTTGCTGAAGTCTACCAACTTATCGAGAGGCGTGTCAAGCAGGTTGGAGTCAATGCGCTCCGCGATTCTCTCCTCTGCCATTTCCATAGTGATATACAAAACGTTCTTGCCATCCGATAGGTTAGCAGCAGCATTGTGGCACATGAACAAACTCTTACCAACGCCTGTTCCTGCAAGTGCAACGTTCAAGGTCTTGTTGGGTAGACCTAACTTTGTTATTGCGTTGAAATACTCCAGGTCAAACGGGATACGTTCTTCCACTTTGTTGTAGAAGTCATGACGTTCGCTGGCACTGTTCAAGTAATCATGACCAACGTTGGTGTCAAACGTAACAGCAAGTGCCTTTGATAATATCTCTGGCAATGCATTCTTGGTCATCGTCTGGTGCTTACCATCGATGATGGAGATTGACTCCATAACAGCGTTAAATAGTGCGCGGTCTTGACACCACTTCTCCGTGTTGTCCAACAACCAATCAGAGTCTGTTTCCTTGTCCTCTGTGAACAACTCAGGGAGTATATCCATTGCGTGTTCAAAGATCTGTTCACTCGCGGGATTCTCCGATTCCCTCAGGGAGATACGAAAGGCATCCTGTGATGGTATGTTGTTATACTTGGCGACATACTGCACATATTCCTTGAATAGAAAATTGTGAGTGCCTTCAAAGTAAGCAGCATCCATGAACGGAACCACCTTGCGCATGAAAGCATCGTTCGTGAAGAAGTGCTTCAAGATCATACTGGGCATATCAGAGTTCAATTTTTTCTCCTGTTTCCAAGTCAAGGTAAACATTGCCTTGATGTTCATGCAACTCTGTAACTATTTGGACGAGTATCGTGCCAAAGTAGTTTGCTATCTCGGTGTCGACGACCTGATACCCTTCAGGAAGATCGGGCATGAAAAGAGTCTCATAACCAAACTCCAACCCATCTTTGTCCAATTCAACGTTGTTGTACTTGATGACCCAGTCTTCATATTCGCCCTTGAGGATATGTACTGCCCATGCTTCGGGGTCAGATGGGTTTGTTGGGTCTTCAGTCACAACATAGTCTACGTTTTCTTCAAGGGAGACTTCTGGTGCATCACCCTTTCGCAGGTGGACAGGAGGAATTTCAACCGTAACTTCTGATTCTTCGTTCACTGATAATATCCTCCGAGGTATTGTTCCCCTGATTTCCCCTCAACAACGGCATCGCCCTTGCTGACAAAGTTGACATATCCCGCTGGTTCACGGGACTTGTACTCGGTTTCTTCGATCGCAAGAAGTGGCACCACCTTTCCTACCATATGATAGTACCACTTCAGCGGGTCTTTGCAACTAACAATTTTCAGATACATTACTCAATACCCAGATCAAGGTCGCCAATCTCACCACCGATCTGGTATGAATCAATCACAAACTGTTTGAAGTCGGTCTCCTCGAAAATGGGATCCCAGAACTCAGCAGTCATGGTATCCTTCTCACGGAGTTTGCCGTTGAGCAACTCGCCAGTCTCCTTATTGACTCGCTGGTACCATCCGTTGTTTGGTTTGATAACGTAACCACCCGCCAGACCAATTTCCAGCAAACCAGAATACTTCTCGATACCACCTTCCCATGAAACAGAAACGGGAACCTTTGACTTCTCTCGAACATAACGAGACTTTTCAACGTTGATGATAAAGTCATACCCAGTGATTTCGGTACCAGTCTTGTTCTGACGTCGACCGATAATCCAGACGTTGTCTGCTGAGTACATAATGCCAGTACCACCGGAGACGATGTCCTTCGGAAACAGACCGATCTCCTTGTAGGTGTGGTTGATGGCAAGCATCGGGATATCCTTCATCGTAAGGTATGGCGTGCACATACGAAACAAACCCTTGAGTGCTTTGGCGCGAGTCATGTCTGCTACTGACTTCTCGTTCATAGCATCTTCCAGTTCCTTCTTGGATGCCATGTTACCGATGGAGTCAATCACAACACAAACCTTGTCTTTCTCGTCCAACTCTTCCAATTGGTGCACGAGGTCAAACTTCAATTCCTCAACGTTGGTGATAGGTGTATGCAGTACACGGTCGGTGTCAATACCAAACGTCTCAAAGTATGCTTGCGGTGAACCAAACTCACTGTCATAGAACAACACGACTGCGTCCTCGTGAGTGCGCTGGTACGCTGCTGCCATGAGCAGGGCGAAAGATGTCTTGAAGTGCTTGCTTGGACCAGCAAGTACTGTCAGACCACTCGTCAGACCACCATCAACATCGCCACTCAGGGCAACGTTGACCATGGGCACACCAGTGTCAACCACGGTCTTGGTTCCAAAGAACTTTGAGTCCTTCAACGGTGCCGACAGTTTGATCTTGCTGTTCTTCTTCAATTTGTCCATTATGCTTGACATATTATGCTTCCTCTTGGTTTTCGGTGTATTCTATAAGTGGTGTTAAACTGGTTTGTATCTCGGGGATATTTCCTACGCTTGGAAAATAACCAATCCGAGGGTCTGATATGATCGCTCTTTCAGCGTTCATGTAAGAGCACTGACCCGCAGAATGCAGTTGATATAATTCTTTACGGAGTTCATTCATAGATTGTGTTCTGGATTGTATAAGTTTCCTTTTAGAAATTGTTACGATTGCTGCTTCTATAGGGGAACAGGGGTGGTATGAACTTATGTTTATATTCGTGCAGTGTTGCAGGAAGTCGAGGTATTGCTCTACATTTCCGATAGAACCTAAAACAAGGTGGGGTGGGTTACGAAATTCTTCTTCGCTTTCCGCTGAAATGATAGGAGAAAATATGACCCGATGCAACTGTCTACGCGCATACAGTTCTTCACAAAGACCGTTAATCTTCTCTGGAGGGATAAATGACCTGACAACAACTGCGGAATCAGAATTGTCGAGGTAATGCTTTATCAACTTGACCGACTCTTTCTCGTCATCGAGGCAGATAAATGTGATGAGGGGATTCTTCTCGGCAATCTCATCGAGAGTCATTGTTTGAAACAGACTACCCGCTGCCAGTGTGCTCTGATTCAGCAGGACGTTCACATGTTGACCGAAACACCAAAGTAGGTTCTTCAGGTTATATTCTTCTCCGATAAGGGCGACGGTTGGATTGGAGGTCACCGCGTTTTCGGCGAATAGTGACAGTGGTTGTTCTTCTTGCATATTGTTGTTCCTCAAGTTAGAGATCTATTGTAGTTGAACGGGATTGAGATGTCAATAATGCGGATAGATCTGCGCGATTACCTTGGCGCATGCCCGAGCAACCAGTATGTGCTCCCGCTGTGTACCGTTAGCACCACGCAGTTCGATATAGTGAATCCAAGAGCGCAGAGTACCATTCATGTACATACGGGAAACAGTATTTCCTTCGGGCAGTACACAACGTGCTTGTTCCTTGGCGATACCATTTTCAATTGCCCAGTTGTATGCCTTCAAAGACTCATCGATGACACCCTGTTGCATTGCTTTCCAAGTGGCATCAAGTTCAGAACCTTCTTCCAGTTCTACGCTGTTCTGCCTGTTCTTCTCGTCCTGTAGTCGGGCATCACGCAACACAAACATCTCATCGCCCATTTGGTCGATGTTAGCATATCTTTGACTGAACTCCTGAAATGAGAAAGACCTGTGGCGCAGTATTTGTCTTGCGATATCGCGAGTGGTTTCTATTTCTAGACAAGCAGAGACCATCTCAAACGGACTGAAATGTTTGTGGTCGATTAGGTATGCCAGCAACCTTTCGTTGGTGTCGGTGTTCATCTGGTTTGCTGGGTTTGATACTCTGGCGCAGTATGCAATCAATTCGTCCAGTTGCTTTGGTTCTGCTATGGCGTGGTCTGCATCTGCCCAGTATGGACCCTGCGAATAACTCACAAGATTAACTTTCATCGGCGTTTCCTCTCTCATCACATTGAAGGTATTTGTATCGGGATATAGCGTCAATCCTAAATTTCTTCCATATCTGCATTTGTTTGGTCGTGCCACCCTTTCTACTCAACTCAGTCAGGTGCGTAATTTCCTTCTTCACTTTCTCGCAGTCACTGCTGGTACTGGCAAATACTGATTCACACAAAACCATCATGCCATACAAGGCAAGGAAGAACACAATCGCTCTACTCATAATCACTCCTCGAATGTGTTGGCATACGCCCATTCCAAAGCACCACCTGCTTCTCTGGACAGTGGACGGTTCTCATACCAGTTGCCCGTTTCCTGGTCCAGTTCTTGGCACATCTGAGCAATCTGCTCTTGTGTTATGGGATACTTGTTCTTGACGGCATTACATGCCACTGCAATCATAATGCGATACATCTGCGAGTACCAACCAGTTTCACTGACCGACTTATACTTCTCTGCCATCTTGTTCGGAAAGAACGGACAATCACGATACCCAGACCAAGAGTAGTCTGTGTTGGTCAACTGGGACTTGCGATACTCCAGAACCTGCTCACGCATCTCTGGTGACATACGGTCAAGAAATGAGTTACCCGTTTTCTCGACATACGGGTGTAACAACTTCAACTTGCCTATGGAGACAGGATCCCCCTCTCCGCGATAGAAGAAGTGGTTTGACCCCCGATACAATCCAGGAATATAGTACATGCGCGACAGGTCTTTGGTCTGCTCATCACCAAGTTCACCCAAGTATTTCTGCAAGGCAAACCAGAATGCTTTTATCTCATCTGCCTCTGCGTTTCTGTCTAGGTCAAACACGATACGAAACTTTGGTTGCTTCACTGTGGAAGATGGCGTGGAGTATATGACAAACCTGTGCTTTATCGCACTCGCGAGTTTCTCCACATCGCCATCAAATTCGTCAACGTCAACTGCTGCCCATCCACCCCAATACTTCACGGTTGCGTTTGATCTGGTCGTTCCTTTCTCATAGACAGCAGGACTGATCAACTGCGAATTCTCTTTGCCTGACATGGGAGTCTTTGAGAGCATTTCCAACAGGTTGGTAAACTCTTCCCATGTATCAAACTGCATGGTCTTGTCGGTTATATTATCAAACGGAGATTTGAAAATTGTTAGTTCGTACATAATTTATCCTTTATCCAAAAAAGTCTTCAAGTGATACTGAATCTTCCTCTTTCCAACCAATCGCCTCGAGTACTGGTCGGACAACAGCAAGGAATGCCTTGTCAAACTGCGTGTCATAATCGATATACTTGTGCAATCCCAATTCCGGTGGGAGATAGTCAGGAAAGGCGATTACGTTTTCCCTCACTGGGTTTTTCTCATCAAGGTAGATGAATTTTATCTTCTCGCCATCCTTGATTATCGTGTTTCTCTTTTCCAACTCATGCTTCTTGATGAGGTTGTTATATAACAGGGAACCACGAACGTGTATGGGTGTACCCTTCTTGTATATCGTGTCTATGTCCTTCCACTTGGTAACATCAGAAACACCTCGGGGAAACGCGATCTCATGCGGATCCAGTCTGTTGAAGTGTGAGCGAAACAATTGGATTGCTGTCTGCGTTTCCTTCTCTGTACCGGAGATCATAACCTTGAACAAACCCTTCAGGGCATCACGACAAGAGGCAGGGGTCGAGGACTTGACTGCCTCAATGCCCATGATCTTCAGTTTAGGTTTGGCATACTGCACACCCTCGTTGTTACGCACGTTGAGGATATAACGCTTCTTGGCGGTCCAGATACCCGAGTCAGCAATTGCCTCTCGACCCATCACCATCTTGTTCTCATATGCGCTCATGTATGCGGCGAGGTCTTCGTATGATTGGGTGAACAGCGGCACAAACTTATCATTGCCCATCTGATCAAGCAACTTGACTATCTTCGCCGTGTCGGTCAACCCCATCTTCTTGACCAGTGGACCAAAGTTCACATACAGCGAGTCAGTGTCCATGGCGACCACATAGTCGAAGTTGTCCGTGCCCACTATCTTGTTCATGTAGTCATTCACTGCGCGTTCTGCCCAGCGTATCGATAACTGACCCGACATCGTGATTGCTTCTGCCATGCGGATGTCATAGTACCGAAACCATCTGTTTGCCAACGCGCCATAGAGAGAGTTCATCATGATCTTAATCGCCATTTGCTGCGAGTCGAGTTTGGCGATATCTTTCTCTGCGGCAGCATCACCTGCCTCCACCCTGCTCTGTAACTGGAGCATGTTCTGCTTTATCTGCTTTCGCTCGGCATACAGTCCAGAAATGATACTGGGTAGCACACCCTCTTTGCCCTTGCTGAATTGAACACCGTTTGCGGACAATGCATCTTCGGGAGACTCTGGCGCAGGTCTAGTTTGGTCAAGGCAGTTGTCAACGGTAACGCCCAACGTTCTTGCTTTCAAGATGGTCTCGGGTGACATATTGTACTGCATAATCAAGTGGGGGTATAGTGAGTTCAAGTCAAACGAGACAATCCAGTCGTGTCGACCCACTTGAGGTTCCTTCACATAACCACCACCGAAGTCCTCTTTGTCATTCTCTTTCTTGGGAGGTACAACGATCTTGCGCTTACACAGTTCACGATATATGTAAGTGTCCCACAATTGTGTAGTACCAAACGAGTCTTGATAGTTACACCCACCCTTGTATGCGATGGTCATTGCCAGTTCAATGAGTCCGATCTTGTCATCCAGTTTCTCAACCAGCAGAACGTCCTTGATGTTATAATCAATGAACTTTTGATAGTCCTCCTTGTATAGGGTGAACAGGTTGCCGTGTTCCTCGTAAGAGAGTTTCTTCTCGCCGAGTACCACGTTGGCAATGTGATCAAGTTTGTAGGATTCTTGTACGCCATATATCAGGTTGCCAAACTTCTGGAACAACTCATAGTAATCCAGTTGCTCAATACCAACCATGTCATAGGTCTGTTGCTTGCGCCCATGTCCCGTGGATATATTCTTCTCACGGACAGTATTCCATGGCGACATCTTCTTGTATGTGTCACCACCAATCATGCGCTTCATGCGATTGATAAGGTATGGGAAATCAAACCCGCGACAGTTCCAACCAGTGACAACGTCAGGGCAGGTATCCTTGCCGCTCCAGAAGTTCACAAACTTCAACAGCAAGTCAACCTCGCCATCGCACTTGATGTACTTGATGTCAGCAGGGTCAATGTCAAGGTGCTTCGTACTGGCAGCAGGGTCATACTGGTCAAGGAGTGCCCACACATAGACGGTGGGATGACCATGATACTTCAGGCAGATAGACTGGACAACGCGGAGCGCATCTTCGGGTTCGGGAAACCCATCCTCACTCTCGACCTCGATGTCTATGTCAGCAACGAGAACATGCGCTGGGTCAAATTCTATTTGGTTGGGAAATTTGTCTTGGATGTACTGGGCAGCAAAGTTGTTATTGCCGTGTGCCTCAAGAGAGTCAACATACTCATATCTCTTGCTGAATTCGGTTGCCTCTTTCATGCTTTCGAAGGAGACAGGTTTGACACCGCGACCATCCATGGTCTTCCATTCGGTGTCGTTACTGGTTGTCAGGTATAAGACAGGGTCAAACGTGTCACGAAACTGCTCACGAATACCGTTGTCATATCCACGGTAACAGATGTTGTTGCCAATACGAGATATGTTGGTGTAAAACTTCATTCAGTACTCCATAATATAAGAATCTATTCTACACCAAGCAGAATAGGATAGCAACAAATCAAACTAAACCGTATACCATTACTCCTGTCCAAGTTAAAACCCAAGCAGACAAGACGAGGTTTAAGAAAAACTCTCTCTTGCGAATGCCCATTGTCTGTGCTTTCTTGTCAAACGGTGTTTCAATAAAATCTACTTCAGGCACTACCTATTTCCTCCTATGTTGTATTTTTGACAGAGTTCCCATTCCTTCTTATCTCGAAAGGATACGATCTTTATCTGTCGTAGTGGGGTCTTGTCTTTTACCTGCTCGTTGTCGACCAAGTTGACCAAACCCCAATCACTAAGCAACGTTGCTATAGTGTTTCTCCTACCCAAATCAGAAACCTCAAGGTTCGCTTTCTTGCCATCAAGCAAGAACAACTCCTTGAAGTGGACGATGAAGTATCGTCCCTGTTTGTGTAGTATGTGACAGGACTGCCACAATTTCTGTTCTTTCCTAGAAGCAACCCCGATACGAGTCAGGGTTTCCCTGACCTTCAGGAAGTCGTCCGGTTCATTTAATGTAATCTCGAGCATTTCGCTGGGAGACCAAGACGCTAATTCATTCATGTGATAGACCTATCGCAAAAGTTATTATTATTTCCAAGCATATCATTTATGCGAATGTATTTAGCGTTTTCCTCCTTTGTACAATTTGCTCTTCAATGCGTCAATCTGCTCTGGCGTGAATAGGTCAATCACACTCTGCGCCTTGCTGTCGCTGTAACCATAATACTCTTTGATCACGTCAACATTATCGACTTCGGTTTTCTTCGCCCACTTACCAAACCGCTTTTTCTTTCGGATGGTTCCTCGTAAGAAGTCATACTGTAATCGACCGTCCAGTTGGTGATATAGGTTCATCTCGTTGGCGAGCATGACGGTATCTTGGAATTGCGACAGACCTCGATTGATCATGAAAGAAGGATACTTATCCTCCTCCATGGGATCCATTATGTCTTCCTTGGTGTAGTTGATGCTGTTGGTGTAGTCAAACGGATTACTACTCATCAGTGTATAGTCTCCGATGAGGGCGGCAATGCGAGACATTCAGCAACATCCATATACAAACCATACACAAGGTTCTTCCCATATACTTTCTGGAGCATTTGCAATTCTTCTGTCGTGAAGTCTCGCAGTTTCTCCCCAGCAAGTTTCTGTATCGAATTCAGAAGTTTCTGCAACTTGGCGTAGAGTTCATAGTCGTATTCGCTGTCCTCGAATTCTTCCGAGAGAATCTCATCATCATAATCATCCATCTTGATTCAATCCCCCTATATCAGAAACACTCTGGATAAACCGTTCGGGTGTAATGTATCTTTTCACAGGAAACCCATTATGGTCTTTCACTGCTTCTGTCCAGTTGTGGATATCTATAAACAACTTATCCGATACAGAATTATATGCAACCTTTTGTGCATACCCCACGATCTGCGGCAGACCATCACCAACCTTTTCCCACAGAACGTAGACTCCTGCCCGATTATCCATCACAGGTACTCCAGTTGTGCCATACACTCGGTCAAACAAGCAACCATATTCAGTTCATGGTCTGCAACAAATGCCGCCTTGTGCTGATAATCCGCGAGGATGATAACCAGCTGCGGGATGCTATTGGGTTCAACCTTGTCGGTCATGTTGTCGTACACGCCACGGAATATCGCTGCGCTCTCGGTGTCCATGTTGTTGGCAACCCACTTGCGCATTGACTTGAAGTCTTTTTCCTTCAGGAACCCAAACAGGTCTGAGAAGTCGCCGGAGGAATCGGATTTGCCTACCAACACCAGTTCGTTGCCTCGCCTGGATCTCTGCAGTTCATTGAGGATCCTGCGCCAGTCTGGTGCATGCCGCATAATGAGTTCAGCAATAGAGTTGGGGTTGACATCACCCTTGATGCCTTCCTCGGGCAGTATTTCGTTCATAACTCTCTTCATGAACTGTTCGCAGAGTTTCGCCTTCTCTTTCTTGGAGGCATTAAACTCTACAACGCCACAACGAGAGTGTAGCGGTTCGATGATCTTGTTCTTGAAGTTGCAGGTGAGGATGAAACGACAGTTGTCGCTGAACTCCTCGATGAACCCACGCAATGCAGGTTGGGTTGATTGTGCGTTCAGGTAGTCTGCCTCGTCAAGGATAACAACCTTGTATCCACCTTGTAGGGATACGCTGGAAGCAAACTGTTTGATCTTGCCACGGAGGGTGTCGATGTTACCTGACTCCGATGCGTTGATTAGGATATTGTCTAGACCAAGTTCGTTACACAGTGCACGCGCAACGGTGGTTTTGCCCAGACCAGCAGTTCCGGTGAACAGGAGGTTTGGCACCTCTCCAGAATCAACTATTTCTTGGAATACTTTCTTGATGTGCTCCGGTAGGATACACTCTTGGATAGTCTGAGGTCTGTAAGCCTCCACCCATAACGATTCTCGCATACTACAAACTCCATAATATAAAATAAGGTGAGCAGTTTTCCTCTTGCTCAGGAGACGGGTGCGGGTTGCACCGACCAGAGCGAGTTTAGTGTCTTCTCGGGACGTTCGCATACTACGCGCCCATCAAGGCATATGCAGCAGTTACCATTGCGCGGGTTGGAGTGCCCAGACGATAGAATGTCTTGGTTTCGCCCTTGCTGTTGGTTTTTTCGTTAGCGAATACAGCGTAACCCTGGATGCGGAGTTGACGTACAACTTCGTGTGGGTTCTTTGCGCTGAACCGAGCAGAGATCTGCTTCGCTGTGAGTTGCTCACCTGCTTTCAGTGAGGTTAATAGACGTGATGCTTGTGACATAATGTATACCATTTTAAATTTGTGCCCGTTGGTAAAGGTGGGCACTCACCTTATTTGGCTGGCGAGGTAGGGATCGAACCTACGACATCCTGATTAACAGTCAGGCGCACTACCGCTGTGCTACTCGCCAATCAACCTGTTACAGAGTGTAGTCACTCTTGATACTTTCCAGTTGTTCGATGCGAGCAGCGTTTTCTGCTGCCCACTTCTCTTCAGAAACGCCATTGCGCTTCGCCTTGGAGTTGGCATAGGTGTAACCCTTTGCCTGTTCAAGTGCTGCTGCGCGACGTTGCGCTGTTGAGCGTTGTGCTTTCATGCATTCTCCTCGTTAATCGTTTTCGGATTGAAACTGCTCACACATCTGGGCGATGTTGACACACTGGTCTCGGAGTTGACCGATAGCAGATAGTTCCTCGCCCTTCACTGCTCCACGTTGACACATAGCGTCGATGACGGAGATGGTCGTGCGTGATGCGCGAAAAGATGCGTCATAGATAGGACGGACATCTTCGACGCCGAATGTTTTTTCTTTTGGTTCTTTGGTTGACATACCGTTATCCTTCGTATGTGGATGATTTTTCGAGAGCGATGTAGTAAACCACATCAACAGTTTTGCAAGTGAACTTGCTGATCAAACGCGAGGAAACCTCGACGTCATAGTCGCCAGAGATCAACTTCAGGTTGGCGATGTTCATAACAAAGCAGAAATTATCTGACTTTGCTGTTCCTGGAACCGTGATGTTGAACGCATTTGAGGTAGCGTCTGTGTTGTCTACAACAGACAACTCAATACCACCCTCGGTCGCGGTCACAGAAACCTTGTCGTGACCCAGTGCTGCTGCTGCGCTTCGGATGCGCTTGAGCGTTGCTTCGTCCAAGGTGAACGTGACTTCTGCTTCGGGCATCGGAATATCCTTCGCCGGAGAAGTCAGAATACCAGGGTCACTGTAGAAATACTTGACGCTAGATCGACCAGAGGAATCGGATACCTTGACTGAAGAGTCGCCGAACTCCAACGTTGGAGCATCAACAAGACCAAGCACTGACAGGAACTCATTCAGGTTATAAACCCCGACGGTCTTGTCAAACGACTGGTCAAGATTAGCAACCGCCATGACGTTCTTTGCTTCGGCGATAGTCTTGACGACATTGCCTTCGTTCATCACGATATTGTCTTGGATGGTAGCAAAGTTCTTCAGTACTGCCATCGTGTTTTCATTTAACTGCATAGTATATTTCCTTGCTGTGGTTGTTTCTCTAAATGAGATTCTATTATCGTCGAACCGGATTGAGATGTCAACACCTACAGACCCACCTCATACTCAACAGATATCCCGTCTTGGTTTGGGGTCATACTCACCCCGAATCTTCCCCCTCGAGGGTTCCTCTCGGGCGTCTCGAGGTCGAGTATCACCCTCGGCGACCACTTATACCCACCCGCTACCAGCGGGTCTCGAGGAGCGCGAGAGGCGTCCAGAGGGACGGTATCGACCCCTGAAACCCTCTCCCCTCGGGCGTCTCCAGCGTCCCCGAGAGGGCGTTGGAGGGTGTCGAGAGGACGCTGGAGGGCGTTGATACAACCCTCCAGACGCGCCTCGAGGACGCTGAAACGGGTCTCTAGGGCGGTATACTGCGCCTCGAGTAGGGCGTAATCGGGTTCCTCGAGGAGGTAATCGACCTCTTCAGTGGGTGGTGCGCCACGAAAGACCAATGTCAGTGGTACAGCAACGCATACGACTATGATAGTCGAGTCTACGAATCCCCAAAAACGATCCCCCGCAGGGTCAACTTTACTCATCACCCTCACCGTCAACTATGACCGTCTCATCAACCTTGCTGTACAATTCCATGAATGCGCTCTTGGTCTCATCATCGAAACGGTTGGTACAAACTTCGATGGCAGTGGCGCGTTCGCCGAATATCTCATATGCCTTCACGATGTGAACCAGTCGGCGAGTTGAGATAATTTCCTCAACGCCACCATCAAGGTAGGTCTTGCGGATAATATCTGCCCAATCAACCAACTTGCCGATGAAGTGATCGTCAGAGATATGCTTGCGCAGGATCTTCTTCTCGATCGCAATGGAAGGGTATTCCTGCTCAAAGGTCACGGGGAAACGCTCAAGGAATGCTTCGTTGAGTACGTTTGTGCCCATGAACTGACCATCGTCAGAACCCTTGCCCTTGGTGTTGGCAGTAGCAACCACCGTGAAACCATTGGCAGGAGCAATGTACTCGCCAGTTTTCTTGATGAAGTACCCTGAACCTTCCATGATAGACTGGAGGCACATAACCTTCCCAGGTGTCACCAAGTCAATCTCGTCGAGCAGGAGTACTGCGCCACGCTCCATTGCTTTGATGACTGGACCTTTGAAGAATTTGGTCTCACCATTCACCAAACGGAAACCGCCAATGAGGTCATCCTCGTCGGTTTCTTCGGTGAGGTTGACACGAATAACTTCGCGTTTGGACTTGGCACATGCCTGTTCAACCATGTAGGTCTTTCCGTTACCGGATAAACCTGTGATGAACGTCGGATAAAACATACCAGACGCGATAACTCGCTCAACCATCTTGAAGTTGCCAAACGGGACATACATCTTGTCCTTCGCTGGTATAAGGTTGTCGCTGAAACCGCTGGAATCCGCGTTCAGGTTGGCAACCACTGTGGCAGGGGCAACTTGGGCAGCAGGTTTGACCGCAGCGACCTTCGCAGGTACGGAGATCTTCGGAACCTTGCCAGAAGGTTGTGACTTGCCCAGTGGGGGAAAGTGATATTCGCCGTTATCGGCAAGGTTGTTCGCGTTCAGTACGCGATACAGAGAGTTGATGTCATTCGCCTTCGCGACATCCTTGATCTGCTCACGCGACAACGTTCGGGGTTCGTCACCGTACTCATCGGCGAGGAGGGCGACTAACAATTTTGCTTTACTCATAATATAGACTCACTTTTGTTTACTAATTCACTCAACGAACAACTATTATCCCGCAAATAGGGTACAAGAACAACTTCCAAATAACCCTGTAATATCAACAACTTACGCAACCCGCTTCACTATATCCTGCAGCAGAGCACGTGCTTGCTTCTGTCCAGTGGAGGTTTTACCGAATGCCCGTTTCAGCGCACCCTTTGCCGAACCTGCTTCCACGTCCATGCTCGCATTGCTGACTACCATGTTTTTGCTCCACACGAGGTACATCTCATCGTAACCTTCTACATCGAGCACAGCGTGGAAACCTTTCTTCAACAACTTGTAGTTTTCTTCTGCAGTATCATAGGAAACGCGCATGCAACGCATCGCACCCATTGCCGCCGATCTGCCTCTTCCGGAAAATACAAAGTATCCGAGTACAGAACTGCCAGTGACATCTTTGAGTATTGACAGCAGAGTGCCAGTATATTTTTCGCCGTTTTTCGGAGCAGAGTATGTCTTTTTGCCATAACGGAGAGTGATATAGTTTCCTGCCATCTTTCGCGGCAGATCCAGCATATAGTCACGATCACCACTTCCGGCAACATACTTGAGACCGTGCGACGCGCCATCGGTCAGGAATATAGTGTTCATGATATCCAGACGGTGCTGCTTCTTGAACTCCTCGATCTTGGGTATCAACGCAAGTATAGATGAGTCAAGGGGAGTGCCGCCCAAATAGAATGGAGTGAATGTCGGTTTCCATCCGCCCGCATGACGAGCGAGGGTACAAGAACCCATCAATGCATGAGAAATAAACAGCATATCAGACTTCGACATCTTTTCGTTGAAGATCTCGATCATACGCAAACATCGATCTGGATTAGCAGTCATCAAACCAGTATCTTGTTCTCTCGGTTCTTCTCTCCTTGCAAGGTAGTCTGTGAAACCATATACACGGAAAGGCACATTGATTCGGCGACAGAAGTGCGTCATAAGCATAGTTTGCTTCACGACATCTGAGAGTATTTCGGTCATAGAACCCGAGAGGTCGACCACCATTATAAATCCGTGATTCTTGCCTTTCGGGATACTCTTGACCTTCTTGAATATGTCGTCGCTGCAGCGATAGTTGTTCATCTTGAGAGTATCAAGGGTGCCAGAGCGAGAGATACGAGTACGGGAAAGTTGTGTTGCTGACTTCTTCATCTCGAATTCCTTCACCATCAGGGAGATAGACCGACGAGCACTGCTGTACCATTCGTCATAGACCTCAGCACCTGATTCCAGTGTTCTCTGGTAGTCGCTTTGGTTATCCATATCTTCACGACACATAGCAATCACGTCTTTGTAACCAATGAAGTATTGCTCGTGGTTGTCTGCACGGAGTTCGATATTCAAAACATCTATGCGGGAAGCATCACCAGCATACTCACGTTCTATAGATTCGCGGAGTGCTTCATCGGTGAATGAACGTGGACCATCTTCTTCTTCAGATACACCACCCTCTGTGCCGCCAGTGTTACCCCACTCTTCTTCGCCATCGTTGTCATCTTCTTCACCATCCTCTTCGGGCGAGGAGGGGGATGATTCGGTGTCAGACTCTTCTTCGCTGTCACCGTCACCGTCACCGTCGGATGAAGAGGAATCTTCTTCCTCTTCGCCTTCGGAAGATTCGTGCGTGGACCCAGACTCACCATCTTCGGCGTCATCCGAGTCGGCATCATCTTCGTCTTCGTCAAAGTCCTCGTGCATAGAGTAACCAGAACCATCGGAATAGTCGCCCGAGTCATCGTCGCCATCTTCAGACTCTGATTCTTCGTTGCGTTCTTCTTCCTCTTGCTTCTGCTCTTCTTCTTTTTGTTTGCAGAACTCAAACAATTCGTCAGTCACTTCAACAACTTGTTCCCAAGTCTCGAGTTTGGCGATACGGTCGACCCACTGAACTTCATCTTCAGCGAATGGAGTGTTTGCCGCCATGCCGCACTTGAAGTGAGTGTTGATTCGGTCAATGAGACCAAATTCGGCAGCGTCTTTAGAACCAAAGAAACCTTTGGACATCAATTGCTTGTATCCAGAAACAAAGTCGCGTCGCAGTCCAGGGTACTTGCGCTGGATCAATTTCTCGATACGCGCATCCTCGACCACATTCAGAAAAGACTTATAGTTGCCACCGCGTGAACAAACTGCTTCATGCCATCCCTCTTCGGGTGTATAAAGCGCATGCCCCACTTCGTGCCCAGTCAGCAGTGACTGAACCGCAGCGTCAACGTCTGCCCACAAAGGCAGGGTCAGCACGCGATTCTTCACGTCGAACATAGCAGTAGGAACATTTTCCTGTACCACCGTTATATTCTCGTTGGCGAGCAGTTTAGCAACGCTGGAGTTTGTATTGTCAGTAATCATGTCTTCTCCTCAACTTGAACATCTATTATCGTACATTTTCAGTACAAGAACAAGTTCGTAAAAGTTCAATAAAATCAACAACTTAGGAGTACTTCTTGTGGGAGGTGATGTCCCACTTCTCAACTACTGGCAGACCATATGCATCCTCGTCCACAGCAATATAGGCAACCGTCTTGAGGATACGCGCATACCGCACACCATCGAATGTATGAAGTACATGGGGAAAATCCCACGCGCCTGTCATGTCATCGGTGTTCGCCGAATACTCATGGAAACCGCGCACGTCCTTCTCAACGAAAGAACCGAGCAGACTGCTATAGTCATCGATCTTACACATACCCATAATCTGTTGTTCTCCTCAATCAGAACACCTATTATGGAGCAATTGAGGCACAAACACAAGTTGTGAAAAACTGAATAGAATCAGGAACTTACGCAACCCAGCATATAATCGACAACGATACGTGTGTCATCTGGGGTTTCGTGGGGGAATTGTACCACACATCCCTTTTCAGTACCAAACAGCGTATGCTGGTCACCGAATTTTTCGAGGATGTTGGTGCACTTGGTGCGGGTTGTCTGGATGAATTTCTCAGACTGTTCAGAACCACGCTGCTTATATCTGCGCTCACGTTCAGCGTCTGATACGGTCAGGTGGATTATAGTGAGGTCATCACCTGCTGCTGTGAAGAAACCTGCGTTGTTGAGTCGGTCACCTTCGCCAAATATAACTTCATCCGGTTTGGTTGAGATCCACTCAACTGCTTTTGGTGCTACTGCCATTGAAAGCAGGTCTGTGCCTGAGAAAGTTTTCTCGGGGACATACTTACCAAGAACTCGAACATTGCCTGATACATGGGTGTCAAGCAGGTCTGTTACTCGCTCCTGTTTCCAGTTCGGACTAAATTCTTCCATGAATTGCTTCATGATGGTAGACTTACCCGTTCCAGGAATACCCATGATGTATATCAGTTTCATTGTAAAAAGGACTCCAAAGTTCCTGCGGCGGGGTAGTCTGCCTTTGACACATATCCTTTTCTGTTATATCCCTTTTCCAGTGCGCGTGCAGTAGTATCATCGTTCCAACAATTACAGCAGTACCCTTCGTGACCTTTGTACTGTTCGCTGATCAGGAATTCATTTCCACAGGTGCGACAGTCAAACGTGGTCAACATTTCCGTTCCATATAAAGTCATGTGCTTTACCTCAGATGGGGGTGGTACTTCTCTCGACTGACGACCGATAACTTGGGAATTCTTACGTTTCATATAGGTTCTCCACAATTTGATATCCTATTCTAACCGAAACAGAATAGGGTGTCAACAACTCATTATGCAAAGAATGCCTCGAGTCCACCAGCGTTTCGGTCTACTGGTTCAAAGTTGCCTGTATCCAAAAACAGGTTATATAATTCAGGGTCAATCAGGTCTGTCAACCATTTCTCTTCCAGACACTCTCGCCTTGCTTGCCACAAGGGTTCCCAGTCTATACCTTCCCACTTATCTGCCTGAACTTTCTTGATCTCTTCTGCCTGTCGGTCAATGTAGAAACCAAGGTAGCGACCACGACTCCGGCGAAACAACTTCTTGAAGGAGCACAGACTGGTTTCCATAGAAAAGAAGTCTGCCTTGTCGGCAACATGCGGGTAACGTAACTTGACCTCTTGTAGTATCTCCCTGCCATTTGCTTCGAGAAAGTCTATCTGAGTTGCGTCGAGTTTCACTTTGTTCTTCTTGGAGTCAACCCACTCAGGTTTGTCCATGGCATAACACATACCGTTACGGTGCGACTTTGACCCACTGCGGTCATGGAACCAGAGACTATCAACGTCAACCTTTATGCCACATGTCTGCTTGAGTGTCTGTATATAAAACCAAGAGGTGTAGCGACCAAACTTGTGCCAAGAGTTGACAGTGTCCCACAAAGAGTAGAAGTCCTTGACAGGGTCACCAACAAAGTTGGCAGTGATTGCTTCATGCTGTGTACGACCACCAACGAAGTCTCTATACGATTCAAACTGTTGGGGCAGGTGACCCTTGTTCCACTTGGTGTCTGTCTGGTAGCGTAGGCGTTTGTAGTTGGCGTTGTTCCAAGAACGCAAACGCTCCAGACCCACCAACTCCATATCTGGAAATTCGTTCCAAACAACGTATGAGGTTGGCCAGTAATAGGTAGTGCCATAGATCCAAGAGATCCATAGACGCTGTTCTGTGTTATACTCAAACCGATCAAAGAAGTAATTCTGTAGGTATAGGGATGGGTCACAGTCCTCTATTTCAAGACCACGACCAAACCACTGAGTGAATATCTCCTTATTGTTCATAGAAACGCATCCAAAGAGAAGTGTGTCGGTTCAAATAGTGTTTCGCGCATCCAGTATTCTCCCACTGACTCAATGGCAGTCTCGACCTTTTCGGTTTTCTTGACACCAAAGTTGTGGGACTCAAGGGATTCTTCCTTCAGTTTTTCTGCTACCTTGCTTGGCGGGATAGCAACAGAAGGATCCTTCAATGCAAGTTCACGAAACGTCAACTGCTCATGTTGGTTCGGGAATATAGGCACGTCACAACGCAGAGAACCAGATGGGTCAACTGCCCAGAAGATGGTGCCATTACGTTTGTGCCATGTAACAGAAGATGGGGTACAGGACATCTTGAGTCTCTGCATGCCTTGGTTATGCGCCTCTTCCATCACCTTCCAGTATACTTCGGAAGCATAACCTTGCCCCTCCTCTCCTTCGAGGGTTACTATCTCATACAGGTTGGCATACTTTGACCGCGCACTGAATGTGATGAACACCAGAGCAACCGGATCAATTCCACCTTCCATCAAAGCAAACGGTGGTTGCTTCACATAGTTCTTGAACCGAAACCAGAGGTTGTGTGAAGACTTCAGGAACTTCGTGTTTGTTCCTTCTGGTTGGGAAGCAATGAGCGTTTCCACTTCTTCTTTGTTAAGTCGCTTTAGCATGGTTGCAGATCTGCCAGTTCTGGGTCAAAGTATGTTCTATCCATATGTAGACCGAACCCACCGAAAGTATATTTGACAAGAGGTTCGCAACTGGAAACGTTATCAGTAATTCCTGCTCTTCGGAGAATATCTCTCGTAGAAGCAAACACCATTCCGTTTTTCCGGTTCGCCATCCAAAGTGGACGTTCATGATTACGAAACGCAGACAGTTCTCCGCCATCGATAGCAACAACTGCCATGCTTCGGTCACGGTACTTTTCGAGAGGAGTATCTCCTGCTTCGATACAACGCAGTATCAACTCAGAATCGTTCAGTGTTTCTGTTTCATATTCCCATATGTCAGGGTCTTGAGAAATAACTCCGTTGTGGGCAATTGCTGTTTCTCTGCCCTGAAACGGTTGGTTGTATCGCAGGTCAGAAGTTGAGTATCGGATATGCCCAATCATGGTCATCTTCTGTGTAGCAGGGTCAACAAACTCACGAGGGTCATACTTCTCGATAAATTCATAAGCAGCAATTGGTTCTTTGTGCGTATGTAGTTTGCCGCAGGAAAGGTATGTGACTCCCGTGGCATGCTTACCACGAATCATACTTTCCCTGAACAAACGCTTGACCATCTCGAGGTCTTCCGCGTAGACTTCTTCTAGGTGTACACCAATTACTCCGCACATGGTATTTCTATCCATTTGTATATGAATTTGGGATACACAAATAACGCCTTACGATAAGTGTATGTCCCTGTGTGTAAGTGTATGCCATTCTTCGTGAGAGGATTTGAACCAATGGCGATCTCTTTGTAGAAAGAGATTGTGCCGTTTTTATTCTCATGGTACCAGATCTGCTTCACTTTTCTTCTTCCAAATCATGGACGTGGAGTGCAATCAAACCGTAGTGGAGAACTTTCAGCAAGTCCTTTCGGTTCTTACCCTCTTTCTTACCGTACCGTTGGGTGTACTTGATGACGTTTCCTAAACAGAAACCCTCTCCATGACCCGCATCGATAACAAACTCGGTTGTCTGGACTTTGTCCTGCGAGTAGTGTTGTCCATAAGTAATGTCAACATAATCTCGGAGTTCTTTGATCAGGGCATCTTCGTTATATTTGTAATCGATCATATCATTCCTATCCAAAAAATTCATCAAGAGTACCAGCAACATCGAACGACTCAGGGTGATACTTGCGAGTCATCTCCTCACCACCGTTGTCTGTCAACCAGTCGTACCATTCATTGTCGTCCCACATGCTCGGTGATACACCGTTCCAGTATGGTCGCCACAGTTTGTGTTCTTCGTTCAGTCGACGCGAGTCAACGTATGCTCGGCGCAGATGCTCATATTCCCATGTACCCAACTTCAACATATCTTCTCGGAAGTAGAATACAAGGGACATACGCATCAGGTCATCTTCGCCAGAGTCTGGTGCTTCAATTGGGGTGTTGGCGTGGATGACGCGCATGTTGTCAACCAACAGTAAGTCGCCTGGGCGGATATTGATAGCAGCGCGAACTTCTGGGCAGACCAACATGCCGCCTTTCCAGTCTTTCTTACCATCACTTATCACAGTCAGGTTGCTGAAACCTTCGTTCAACGAACCAGAGTCACGGTGACATGCCATACGTGCATTGCGTTCCTTTGTTGTCGTGTTTACCGTAATGGTAGTGAACGTTGTGTCCTCTCCAATCAGAAACTTTGGATCCATTCGGTCAGCGCATTTCTTCTGACGACCATAGCGCACAGGCAGTAGTTCGGCAAAGGTTGCGTCTAATCGACGAGCAAATGGATAGCATTTCTCAAATACTTCGCGATTATGATCGGTGAAAGCAGTAGCACGACCATAAGGTATGCGAGGATAACGACCATAGAAACCAGCAATGCCAGACCATATTGCGGTAGCGTACATAGTATCGGAAATAAAGTCCTTGCGCAGAAGTTGTACATATGCCTTTGCTTCCTCGAGAGTCATAACTCGCAGTTTGTTCAGTAGTATTGGAAAGAAATCAGTGTAAGTCCCAAACTCTGGTTCAACTTTGGTGCGCAACCAAACGCCACCACGGTTTTCATCGTCGTTGGGGATAGCAGCAAACTCGGCGAGTGGATCAGAACCGTCGATGTTGGGCGGTTGCCCTTCTTCAAACCAACGCAGAACGTTCAGTTGGTATTGCGTTACCCAGTCACGGTTGCCTTGAGATTCTTCTCTTGGACCCGCTGCCATGCCTCTGTTGTTTGACTCAATTGCTGCGTCAAACAGACCAGCGTATGCACCGTCTTGTTCTGCTTGAGTGAATACGTTTTTACGGAATTTAAACGCGATACGGTCTTCAGAAAGTTCCTCGTCTTCAACGCCCATGGAAGGCATATAGAAGTCCGCATCGGAGTCAACGACGATGTCATAGTGACTTTCGTCTGGATATTGCCCCTTGAGTGCTTCTGAATCTTCGAGAAACAAGGCGACATACACGTCCTGCCCCTCTGAACCAGTGCTCTTTTGCCAAGAACGACCGCCTATTTGTACTGTTTCCATGCGTTTTCCTCAATTTATGCTTCTATTCTACAGGAACCGGATTGGGATGTCAACCACCCCAATTACCCAAAAATTCAGTTGAACTACGCCTCTTCCTCGATCAATTTGCCTTCGAACATACTCCATTTCTTGTTCTTTGTTTTAAGGACACAACCATCAAAATAAGCAACCTTCACTCCCCCAGAAACCATCTCATTATAAAGGGAAGTGAGGTCGTTATAAGACTTTCTCTTTGGTTTATATTCTTTCTTCATGGCATTGTTGAGTGGGATCTAGCAATTGCTTCCTTGTAGGCGGGGGTTGACCAAACATTGTCTCGATTCTTCCATTCAGTTCTATCATCGAGTGCCTGTTCGAACCCACACAAGGCAGCAAACCCCAAAGCGTCATGGTCATCAACAGCGATGAAGTGAATGCTGTTTCCTTCAGAAACGCGAATTGTGTAATGCTTCGGAGTAATCATAATATAACCCTATCAGTTTTTGATTTGTGAGAAGTTTTTAACTTTGGTGAATTCTATCTTTGACTCAAACTTGCCTTCGAGTATCTCGCCCTTGTGAGATATAATGAAGACGTTAGTGTCTTCACCAAGGGTGTGGATAATCTTCAGGAGGTTATCGATACCTGCTTCGTCGAGAGAAGAATCAAAGGTCTCATCGAGTATGAGGAGGTTGGTGCTGATGCTGTTCTTCATCTTGGCAACCTGCCTCCAAGTGAATAGCAGTGCCAAGTCAATACGTTGCTTCTCTCCTTCAGAGAAAGAATCGTATGAGAAAGAATCTCTATGGCGTGAGCGAATCGTTTCTTCAAACTTTTCGTCAAGGTCAAAGTGGACATAGAAGTCCAAGATGGAGAGGTACTGGTTGACCATCTGGTTAATCACAGGCAGATACTGCTTGATAACCTTGGTCTTGATTCCGCTGTCTTTCAACATCTCTGATATGACGGTGTTGTACGCAGATTGGTCGTTCATTGTAGAACGATCGGCGACCAGTTCATGGTATTCTTTCATGAGTTCATCGTATTCGGCATTCGCCGCTGCCATGTCAGACTGATTGCTACTCAGGGAAGAAATTTCTTCTTGTGTTTTCTTTATGTTTGCAGTGTAAGTTGCCATGGTACGGACATTGCTGTTTATCTCGCTGAGCAGAACCTGAACCTCTTCCATCTTAGATTCGAATTCAGAGATCTTGCTGTTGGTTGAATCTTTTTCGGCAACAAGTTCTACTTTGGCAGTTTGCAACTCTGTTGCCGCTGCCCTTGCCTGTTCGAGTTTTTGTTCACGGAATCCCTCAGCAATGGTTTGGGTGCAGGTTGGACACTCTTCATTATTCTCGTAGAATTTGGCTTCCTTCACGAGGTTTTTTATCTTCGTGTTGAACTCTGCCTCAAACCCATTCAACCTCTCCAGATTACCTTGTTGTGCTTTCAGGAGAGGGGAAATTTCCTCAGTTACCCCTTCCGCAACTTTTTGGTTCTTGGCATTCTCATCAACGAGTTTGTTTATCTCTGCTGTGGTTTCTTCGATGAAATCTTCTTTCTGTTTCTGTACATCGTGGTTCAACTTGGAAACGTCGCGGATATACTTCTTCTGCGCGTCAACTTTAGTTTCGTTCATCGCGATTTGGTGGTACACGGTATTCAGTTTCTCTTTCAGTACCGCATTCTTCTCCTTGAGCAATGCATTCATCTTGGAGAAAACGCCAATGTCCAGAAGGTCTTCGATGACATCCCGTCTGTTGAGCGCGGACAACTGCATGAATGGTATGAACGAGGAAGAACCAAGCACAACAACTTGGTGGAAGGTCTTGTGGTTGAGTTTCAGGATATTCTGTTCAAGAACCTTCTGGTACTCCTTGTTATGGGAGTTCTGGTTTATCATCGTGCCGTCGACATATATCTCAAACTTGATCGGTTTGATGCCGCGCACAACTTTATAGTTCTTGCTTCCCACGGAAAACTCAACCTCAACAACCATCCCCTTGTCGTTGATCGAGTTTACCAACTGTGCTTTCTTGATACTGCGGTGGGACTTGCCGAACAAACCATAGGATATGGCATCAAGCATGGTGGACTTACCCGAACCATTCTGACCTACAACAAGGGTGTGCTTGCTTCTGTCAAGTTGTATCTCTGTCCAGTTGTCGCCTGTAGAGAGAAAGTTTTTGTATCGGACTGTCTTAAATATAATCAAGGTTTACCTCAAACAATATCTTGTGATTGTGCTTCTGTCATAAGGTCTAAGACCTCATTTCTAATACGCTCTTTGTCAAGGGCAGTTTCTACATTCTCGACATATGCGCTGAGAAGGGAAGTCGTGTCTTCGATTTCGATGCCCTCGTCAGATACGTTTTCCCCAGTAAACTCGGAGAAGTCCTCTTGTATCTTCAGGTCGTAAACGTCACGTTGCATAACTCGGTCAACGAATCTGTCGAAGGTGAAAGAGTCAGACTTATTCATGACAACAACCTTAACAAACTGGTTGTCGAACCTGGAAGTGTCGAATTCGCTATAGTCTTCCTTCGTGTCATCGTAGTAAACACGCTGGAACATAGTCAGAGGGTTTCTAACAGGAGTGAGTTCCCTTGTTTCTGTATCGAGGATGTGGAAGAACTTATCGTCGTGTGCATCGTTCCAGAAGAATTCCATCTGGGAACCAAGGTAGTGGATATTGTCTTGGTTAGACTTGACGTGGTAATGACCGGAAAGAACCAACTCAAACCTGTGCAGGTTTTCAGCAGACATACCGTGTGTACAAGGCACACCGCGCAGCATGTCAAAACCATTTAACTCGAAGTGCCCGCCGATAACATCAGCAGCGCAATTCTTGAGAAAGTCGTGACACTTCTTTTCGTTTTCTGGGCATATCCAAGGAACAAAACCAAACTTCAATCCATCGTAATCAAGTACGCTTGGATCCATTATGATATTCACTTCGTTGATGTAGTGTCCCATCAACTCCTTCAGAGAATTCAATTCGTTGGTGTTCTTGAAGTATGTGTCGTGATTACCACAGATAATATCCATGGTAATGTTATCAGCGCGTAACCTGTCCAGAAAAACTTCTCGGTTACTGTTGAGTGCTTTGACGTTTATCTGTCGTCGATTTTCGTAATAATCCCCCAAGTGGATTATATTTTTGATATTGTGTTCTGCCAGATACGGGAAGAATACGTTGTTGTAAAAATTTTCTTGGTAGGCAATGAATATATCACTGCTCTGCCTGATGCCACAATGGGTATCATTCAGTATCGCCAACTTCATAATTATTCCTCGAAGAAATTAGAGAGGTCTGAGTCGACACGCACAGTGCGTTTCGTCTTCATAACCTTCTTGTGCTCTTTGACCTTTTCGTCTTTCTCCTTGACGTCATCTATCCTTCTTCGCAGGTTATCGACAAAGGACTGAACTGCCTTGGCGACCTGCGGGTCTTCATCGGCATCAATCATGAACTCTTCGAGTCCTGACTCTGCCAGATAATTCATTTTAACTTCCTGCTGCCTTTGTTCTTTCTTGATGCGCCGAAGGAATGCATACCAAGAGATCTGGGTGAAGTACCCAAACGCATTTGGTTTACCCTTGCGTGTTGCTGCTTCAACGTCATAGTTCTTGCATGCACGGAGGCAATTCTCAACAGCATCCATTACCATCTCTTCACGGTAGGTGTAACGAACAAAGTTGGATTTGTGAGAAAGACCCTCTGCGATTTTGAGAAAACACTCGGCAACGTAGGTGGGCATGATGGGCGGCACAACCCCATCATTGTCTGCTTTATTGACAGCGGTGACATGGTCAACAACTGCCTGTGAGAACTGTGCATTGTTGACGTAATGCGGACGTTCACTTGGTTTCATAATAAATTCCAGTGTTCCTTGATTAGAAACTCTATTCTATACGAACAGGATCGAAATGTCAATCTTCGGTCAATAGTTTGGGGGATGAAGGAAATGACAGAACATTGCTGCTCGAGTCCTCTGTTTCTTCTCCAGTTGTAGTAGATGCATCAGTGAGCATCTCTTGTATGCTAACAAGGGAGTTGGTGTACTGTTCTATCACCTTCTTACTCGGAGCATTGACAGTTACTATGGATGATGGGTTGATGGAAATCAATACGTCCAACCGCTCGGGGTATGAGATAAATGGTCGTAAGATATAGTACGAGGTCTTCAAAGATTCGTCATAATCCGGATCTTCGAGTTCCACAGCAACCATTTCAAGTGCGCAGTTGACACTAAACGTAGAGTCATTTTCGTTGAACTTCTGTGCGATAATTTCTTGTCCAGTTACAAGTTTGACTTGTACAATCTTTTCGTTTTCGACGTTCATAGTTTCACCTTATGTATTTCTAAATTGAATTTTTCAGTGTTGTACATCTTAACCCTCTCCCCTGCGTGCTTTAGGGTGAAGTTCTTTTTCGACTTAATGGATAAGTCGTCCGACAAGTCAAACAATAGTGTACCCTGCCCATTATCTGATTTGCGTAATCCCCTACCAATGGACTGCAAAACCTTCACCTGCGATTTAGAAGGCGAGGCAAATACAATGTTGTGTAGGTTCTTTATATTGATACCCGTGCTGAACGTTCCCAGGGAAGCAACGATGATGGCACCATCACTACGCTCAACGATTCCTCGAATCGCCTCACGGTCAGAAACATCAGTACCACCGTGCACATAGAAGACAGTATCGCTCTTTTCCTTGATCATTCCGTAGAGGACTTCTCCATGCTTCTCCACGAACTGATACAGCACAAGGGTGTTACCTGTTTGCGTGAGTGCTATGTTTCGTATCAACTTGTTTCTGGGTTCATACCCAACAAGGAAGTCGACTTCTTCCTGATATGTTCGGTCTTTGTTTCTTTGTCTTTCCTCTTTTGGGTAGTCCAATAGTAGCATATCGATGTGCAGTTCAGCGAGTGTGCCACTGTCCTGTAGATCCCTTGTGAACGTGACCCTCTTTGTCGGACCAAACAACCCTTCCAAAACCAGTTTGTTTACCTGTGTGCCATCCAAGGTTCCCGTTGTACCAAACCGATATTCTGCTTCGGTGCACTTATTCATCATGGTAGTGAGTGATTTTGCTTTGAACAGGTGACACTCATCGCCAAATACGCATCCAAAGGCATCGAACCAGTCCTTTCCAAGACGATAAACAGACTGCCACGTGGTAACGATAACCCGCTTCTTCGTTATCTTATCCTTGCCGGAATAGATCTTGTGGACTTCGGTTTCTACGTCCATCCCATAGTCGGAAAAGTCCTTGTACATCTGCTCTACGAGGGAAGTGGTTGGGACGACAACAAGGACAGACTTTTCATAACTGTCCAGATACCAACGCATGAGATTGTAGATGATAAATGACTTACCAGAACCAGTTGGTGAAAGAAGCAAGCAACGTTTGTGTTCTATGGCGTGAGTGATTGCATCATACTGGTAGTCACGTGGAGCAAATGGCATGCCCCAAATTGCCTGAGAAGAAACTAGGTGTTGGTGGTTAACGGTGTTTCTTTGGTTGGGCAGTCCGTAATCACTGTGTTCCATCTGTAAGTGGTAGTGTCTGTCTGCCGCGAACCTACAGAGTTTTGTATAGAGTCCTACATTCAGTTCTGAAGTAACGCCGGAAAACAGGCGGATTCTTCCGTCCCATTTGCGCTGCTTGAAGGCGGGCATCCACTTATAACCTGGAGCAAAAAACGCAAAGTATTCGTTCAACTCCGCTCGGATTCCTGCATCACAATCAACGTACATCATAGAATGGTTTAACATCTTAACCGTAAGTTTTCCCATAATATATCCACAAGTATTATTCTTGTAGGTATTTAGGCACCTGCTTCAAACTGCTTCCAGCGAATTGCATTACCTATCGTCTGGTGACGCCACTTCAAGGTGTCGATTATCTCTTTAAGTGCTTCTAGCATGGTTTTGAAGTATACAACCTTTGCTTCGCTCTGTTGTATCTCTGGGTCGCTGTCATAGTAGTATGACAGGTCACCCTTCATTATCTTCAAACCATCGAATGGGTCGGGGTTCCAACCAAGCGCAGAAACTTCTTCTTGGGACAACTTGCCGTTGTACCAGAGAAACTTGTTCTTGAGAAGTATTTGCTGTTTCTCTTCTGCTCGTTTCAGAAGCAATTTGGTTTGTATATGATAACCCAAATACTTCGCGTGCAACTTGGGAGTGTCACGGGAAGCTTCATCAAGGTTATGTCCAATCTCACAGTCTTCGCCCCACTGGGCAAGGATATCATTTAAGTCCATAAATTATTTAATTATCTCAAAGTAGGAAAATCGAAAGGATACTGGAAAGGCGACATATTCAACTGATTGGTTCTGTGCTTCAAAAGTTATATCACCGACAGCAGTGGGGAGAGCATCAACGTACTTGAACTTGACGCTAGCGTTGTTATGACTGGATAGTGCCACGATGGTTATATCCGCATAGTTTGGGGTGGTTGACGTTTTACCAGAAAAATTGTCCCTTTTCGTGATCATGTCTTCATTCACGGTTCTCAGCAACCAGTCGTATACCTCTGTATATGAGTTCATATCTTCGTCGAGAAGAACCTGCATCGACAGATCACTATACTCGATTGAACTTCCAGGCATTGGAACACTGGCGATTCTGGAAAACGGTGTTTCCACCGCAGGGCAAGTTGCGCCTGGATGGTTAATTGACTGAACAAAGAATTCAAGGTTGCCGTAGTTTTTACGGTCAATAAGAACCCTGAACCCTGTGGGTTGAAAATAGTTTATATTAGTACCTATACTGCTCGACATTGTATTCTCCTCTAACCTGACTCTCTATTATCGTTATTTAGGATGAAATGTCAACATATTGTGATGAACTTTAAAACGCCTAATTTTTAGGGGCGAAAATTTCAAGGACGATTTGTATATCAACATCATGGAGGTTTTGGGGGTCACCTTTTTTCAGGCATAAAAAAACCCGCTTGCGCGGGTTAAAACCTTTTATAATTATTCTGGTTTTTGTCCCAAGGTAGTGGGATGATTAGACCCGCCTAGACGGGTCTGATCGTTTACCAATTTACCGGATTAGGCAGCAACCATCAGGTTGTCTACGCGGAAGATGCGGTAGTATTGGTTAGTCTTAGCATCAGCCAGACCGTTAGCAGGAGTTTCTCCAACGAAGGGGTTAGAAGCCATGCCGTAGCGTGTCTTGAACCCGATGCGTGGTTGGAAGTCATCCTCGCCAACAGCGCGAACCATTTGCAGAGGAACGTATGGGCAGTAGAATACACCTGCGTCATAAGGGTTGGTGCCTTTGTAACCAACGGTTACATAGTCAGCAACAGCATATGGATCGATGTATACACGGATACGACCGTTGATAACACCAGCAAAAGTATTGCCAGTATCGTCAACCTGCAGACCAGTGGCCAGAGCAGGAGCGTAGTCGAGTTGACCAGACATGCTCAGGGCAGTAGCAACGTCAGAAGAGACGATAGCAATGTTACCTTTACCGCGACGAGTATCTTTCGCGATTTGGTTACATTCACGGTCAAGTTGAACCAACAGACCCTTGAACTTCTCAGCAGACCAACGTCCATCAGCATCAGTGCTGAGGTCGAAGATACCATTTACTGCAGTGTTGTCAGTAGAGGCACCAGTCAATGCTTGGCTGTTGATAGTACGGATAACTTCACGGTTGATTTCAGCAAGGATCTCAACAGAAAGAATGTTAGCCAGTTCAGACTCAGCGTCCAGACCGTGGATTGCTTTCAGGTCTTGTGCCAGTTCAATGGTGTACTCTGCTTTCAGGGCACGAGACTTTGCTTCAACAGAAGCTTTCTCGATGCTGAAACCCATCTCAGCGAATTTACTTCCGGTGTTACCCAGAGCTTCAGCGTCAACAGTTGGCATAGCACCACCAACACTTGGACCAGTGCGCTGGTCGTGAATAGTGCTGTCAGCGTTAGTGTCAGTAAGTGTGGCAAGACCAGAAGGTCCACCGCTCTGAGTGACAGAACTGTCGCCAGAGAAAGGAGTTACTGCTTCAGCGAACAATGCTTCGTCACCAGTAGTTGCTCCACCACGGTCAGACTTGTACTTGCTCTTCATGGCGAAGATCAGTCCAGTAGGACCAGTCATAGGCTGTACGCCACATACGTCATATGCCATAAGGTTAGGCATAGCGCGACGAACGAGAGAGATCAGTACGGGATCCCAGTTAGCAGCAGAACCAGTGTTGTTAGCAGCAGTTTCGTTCAGAAACTGAGACTGTGAACCTTCAGCAATCATTGCGCGTTCTTGGTTTTCAAGAACAGCAGCAGTTACATTGCGTCGGTGACGGTCATCGATGCTACCAGCAGATTCTTCGTTAAGTACTGGTGCCCACTTGGATACCAGTGATTCGTAGTTAATTTCCATTTTTTAATCTCCTTGAGAGTGTAATGGTTTTTACTTTTGGGTGGTTTTACGGATTGCGTTGACGTATCGGTCCATAGAAGGAGAAGTTTCTTCAGACAGAGCAACAGCTTCGTCTTCTTCAACAACTTCTTCGGCGACTTCTACACTCTTCGCAAAGAAAGATTCTTTGATGGTTTCAACTTTCGATGCAAATTGCTCTACATCTTCAAAGTCAACACCCTCAACGAGTTCTTCAAACTTTTCTACCTGAGTATCGGCAAGGTCAGCAACTGCTTCAGATACAACCAGTTCGCGCTGGAGCAGTTCAACTGCTTCGCTCAACTCGATTGCGTCTTGAGTGGTAGTGTTAAGAGCTTCTTCAAGTTCTTCTACCTGATCTGCCAGATCGTCAACTAGGTCAACCTTTGATTCGGGTACTTCGATGTAAGACTCAACGAACAGTCCTTTCAGACCTTCCATAAAGTTCTCAGCAATCTCGGCACGCAAACCGCTTTCGATAGCAACTTCGTTCTCTGCCATCCAGTTCTCAACAACATAGTTAAGGTAGGAATCGACTTTCTCGACCAACTCTTCAGACTGCGCAGCAGTCTCTTCAGCGAGTTTTTCTTCGTAAGCGGATTCAATTCGCTCGACTTCTTCAGCGAGCTTTGATGCCAATGCTGCTTCAAAGATTACAGCAGTTTTTTCTTTGAACTCTTCTGAAAGAGTTGCTTCGGAATCAACCAGAGCACCCAATTCATCAGAAACAAAGTCATCTACATCTTCAGCAACGAGGTCATCATCGGAAAGATCAACGTCTTCGCCCATGATAGCACCGTATGAAGCGGCAAGATCTACCTTCTTCATACCGCTCAACTTACCGTAAGCGGCAGCGAGCATTGCGCCTTTAGTCTTTGGCATTGGTTCACTGTTACGCTTGTCGCCCTTACGTGCTGGTGCTTGCTTAGTAGCATCACCTGCTTTATCAGTAGCGGCAACAGATTGCGCTTCAGCGTTCTTCATGTCATGTCCTTCTGCGACGTCATCATGAAGTTCTACACTATTTTCTTCATCCATAATGGACTCCTTTTATAAGGTTTCTTTTAAAGACGAGAGGAAATTTTTGAACTCACGAGTCTGTTCAGCATACGAATATGTCCGTACAGAAGGAGTAACGATTTCAGTCTCTTGTTCTTCACATATTTCCTGAGCGACCAAGATTCCTTTGCTCCACACCCAATCAACGCCTTCCATAATTCCATTAACGAAAGCATTTGGTGCTGATGGATCTTGTACAATATCTATTGTACTTAAAGCAAAGTCTTCTCCGACATACGAGGCACCGCCACGTTGCTCAAGACTACCCATACCACGAGTTGAGACACCAAGGTTGACACCGCCCTCAAGCAAACCCTTTACGATTCTGCCCATAGGAGTATCTAATATTGATGCCTTTCCGATCACATCATTACCTTCAAAATGAAGATCAGTGATGAGATGCGAAACTTTGTCGAGGTTGACTGTTGGACCTTCGGGATGGTTCAACTCGCCAACTGCTCGGTTTTTTGAAACTTGTTCTGTAACGTACTTATCAACGGCAGACTTCATAGTTTTCTTCGGGTAGATTCGCCCGTTTCTATTCTTCTGCTCTGACTGTGCAAATACGCCTTCGATCTTGAAAGACTTTTCGCCTTTCTCGTTCTTTTCAACGATACATTCAATATTGCTTTCGTTGAACTCAGTAATAAGTTTCATTAAAACAATTCCTTGATTGCTGCCTCGATAGATTTAACAGCGTCCTTTTCAGAACGGAAGGTGTCGAGGAGGTCACCATCAATGTAAGCATCAAAACCTTTTTGGGTCTTGTATACAGCACAAGTTACTTTCTTGTGCTTCTTGGTGTATACAACTTTGCCCTTTGGGGTTTTGTTCCTAAATTCTGAGAAGTATTTCATACCTTTTATTTATACCGATTCTATTCTTCAGTGTCATCGTCAGAAAGAATATCAGAAATATCTTCTTCTGCTTCTTCTTCGCCGTAGATGCCAAGTTCGTCTTCGACTTCTTCGTGCTCATCTTCGGGAAGTTCTAAGTCAGTTTCTGCTTCCAATTCTGCTTCGAAGTCAGTCTCTGCTTCTACTTCGTCGTCTACTTCTGCTTCAACTTCAGCGTCAAACTCTTGTTCGAACTGATCAGAAAAATCTTCTTCGGCATCGTCTTCGACTTCTTCTGCTTCGGACTCGCCGTTGTAGACTTCTCCAGCAATTCGAATCTTTTCTTGCTCAAGGGCATCATCTATCCTTCCTGCCATCAGGTCGGCAAAGATCTGTCCTGTTTGGTGACCTTCGCCATTCTTAATTGAATGTAGCAGGTCATCGATGCTCGGGGTAACAACTTCCACGTCCAGTGTATCGTCGCTCATAATAATCTCCAGTTAAATGTTACAGATTTATATAGGTTGGTTCTTATTGATCGTCTTCGCCAGCATCTGGGTCAACTTCGCCAGATTCTATCTCAGAAGCGATCTGCTTTTTCATTTCTTCGTTTTCTACATCATTGAATCGGAAGATGTTTTTCATTACCCAATCTTTACTCAGGTACTCACCAACATACTGTGATGCTTGGTCGACCAATTGAAGTCGTTGCGCGAGAACCTCGGCATCCTTCAACTCGGTGTAGTGGTTGTCTTTGTAAAAATCAACAGACACTCGGTTGTGGAAAAGTTCTTTCCAATCTGAGTCAGTGATAACACCACGCAGTATAAGTTGTTGCCGTAGTATATGCAAGAACAACTTGGAGAAGCGTGTGCGCAATCTGGTAATGAATTTTTGAAACTTAATTTCTTCTCGGTTAATTTCCGTGGCGCGACCCAAAGAGTATGCCGATTCCTGCTCAAGGCGGGAAACAGGCACATTCAATGCTTGGTACACTTTTCGTTGGAAGTATTTGACGTCATCAATCTCGCCAAGGTTACTGCCACCTGGAAGTGTAGTCACTTCAGTACCACGACCACCTTCACGGCGAGGCAACCAGAAGTCGTCCAGCATAGACATATGCTTGCGCTGGTCTTTTAGTTCGCCAGTTGCTTGGTCGTAAACCAGTTTGTTGCGGTAGCGAGTCATCAAGGAGTTAACATACTCCTCAGACTTACCCTTGGGCAGGTTGCCCGTATCAACGTAGAAGATTCGACGCTCTGGCGCACGTGCTAAACGATAGATGATAAGAGAGTCTTCCATCATGCGCAGTTGATTGATTGGGCGCATTGCTTTGTGTAGGTGAGAGACGACCCTTGCTCTGGTTTCATCGAGTAGACCAGAAGTGACATAGGAAACGGAGTCGGTACTTAACCGAACGCTGGTGTTCTGGGCATCATGTTGCGCCACTGCACCTTTCTTTGATTGATTAGCAGCTTTCTCGTTGAAGATGAAAAACTCTTCAACTCGGTCAACAACCTTCACGCCATCTGGGTTCGTCTTTTTCTTGACGTTCTTGACCTTACGGATTTTGAGAGAGTCGATGTGTCGAATTTCTTTGATGCCTTCGGATTGTTTGGTAGAATCCACAACAAGGTGGTGGTATAGTCTACCGTCAACATACCAAGAACGGAAAATGTCATGAGCACGTTCTTCGAAAGAAAGAAGGTTGAGAACTCCTTCGAATTCTTCAACAACCTTTGTTTTTATTTTGGGCGAAACTTTTACATCATCCAAATTGATGTTAACAAGTGCTTCGTTTTCTGGGACAACGATTGCTTCGTTCACTATCTCTTCGATTGCCATATCCACTTCGGGGTGGGCAGCATTCATTCGATATTTTTTTATCAGGTCTGTTTGATCTTTGAAATTGAGGTCGGCATAGATGTCCATGTGCATGCCGTAGTGAAATGATGGTGACGTAACATATCCTGCTCCATCATCGTCTGTGGGTGGAACGACGGATGCTGACGCTTGAGGAGTAATTGCTTCCTTGTCTTTCTTCGAGCGTTGAATCTCGAATCCAAACAATTTAATTCCATTATCTGCCATCTTGTTTTCCTGTGTTGTGATATAATATAAAAAAGCAGGAGGAGTTTCCTCCTCCTGCTTCTACTTATAACGACTCTCCAACCTTAGTTGGTGTTGTCGTTTGTCCAGTAGTCGTACTCAACCGTAACGGTGAACTGCTCAATCTCGCCTACCTGAGAGTAGTCGAGGTCGATAGCAGAAACGTTTACAGGGAAGCAGTTTTTCAAGAAGTAAGTCTTGACACCGCGACCTGCTTGATCGAGTTGAATGACTTCCATATTAGAAGCATACGTCCCGAAACCAGCGTTATTAGATTGAATGCCAACGTTTCCGGCATGAGTATTCATGCCGTCCATCCATGCTTCAAAAGCATCTCGAACTTGGAAGTCAGTGTCATTATAGACAGTGATTGTCCAAGGTTCAAACGTTCGGTCACCCGCCAGTTTGACGATACGCCCACGGAAAGGGACTTCAACAGGGTTGATTGTGGATGCAGGCAGTTGCGCTGCACGACACATGAAGTTGGTTATTTCTTTGCTTCCGCCAGAGTATCCTGGGAAACTAACATTAACCTCGAACATGTTCGAGCGTGCACCGCCACCGGTCAACTTACCTTTGAAGTCATCTACGCGTAAAATTGCCATCTTAATATCTCCTTAGATGATTTCTATGAAAGCGTACCAATCACTTCTTCAAAATCAAGTCCGGCGCGAGTAGCGACAAAGTTGAGAGTGATGAAGTTGATTGCGTAAGCAGGTTTGATGAATACAGAAGCAACCAGTTCATTGCGCGCACGCACTTCTTCTGTGTTGTTTCTTGCGTCGCACTGAACGTAGAATTCTTCGATACCGCGACGTGCTTGGATCTCACGAAGAAGTGGTTCGACGATTGCTACAAACTCAGAGCGGGTGAATTCATCGTTAAACTCGAACATAAAGTTACGAGCAGCGAGCGCGACAGATTTCTCGACCGCGAGGAACAAACGACGAACATTGATGCGATCGAACGCACTTGCTCGTGATTGCTTAGTCTTGTCTCCGAACAACAGGATACCGCGACCACTGAATTGGACAATGGGGTTTACATTGGCCTTATACAGCGTGTCTCGTTGCGCCTTGGTAGGAGAGTATGCGATGGAAGTGGCACCGAGGTATTCGCCTCGACGTTCTCCAGCAGGAGAGTACCATGGTCCGTAATTAGCATCAGTAGCAGCAAGCAGACCAGCAGTACTGGAAGCAGCAGGTACATAGATGTAATTGTCGTTGTACTTATCGTATACACGCAGATAGTTGTTATCAACTATCAGATAGGAACCAGCAGTTCCGCCTGGAAACTGATTGGTGGTTGCGAGGGTAGATGTAACAGGATCGGTATTGCCTACCACTGCTGCGCGATCAGGGGAAGCCACAACAACGCAGTCTTTGCGGGTTGCAGATGCGATTCCAGTCAGGTCATTGACAACAGTTACCTGCTCTTCGGAATTAGGCATTCCTGGAGCAATGAGTATTTGTACGTCAATTTCGTCTTGGTTCTCGAAGTTGTTGAATGCCTGCGTGTAGTCTGCTGCAACAAGTCCAGTGCTGTTTTTCCCGTTAGACAGAGAAACCTCAGCAGAGTCCAGAGATGTGTAGAAAACGTTCTGGGCATAGTCCTTAGTTCCTGATGGTTCGGTGCCCCAGTTGGAACCATATATCATGACGTCAGAATCGAAGTCGCCGAAACGGATGTACTTAGAAGAGTTGTTGATAACAGATCCAAGGTAGTTGTCACCGTTGTCTACTGTCTTTGCGCCCTTCGCAACAGAAACGAATGGGAATACTTCCAAAACAGAACCAACTGTTCCAGATATTGCCCCGTCCTCGTCAATTACCGCAACGTGAACTTCGTCATTGGTTATGGTTCCTGCGGGGAATTTCTCTGATGCCCAGGAACTGGTTCCTGGCTGCGCATCGAAGTTGGCACCGTATGCCCAAGTGTTGAAGTTGTTGACAGTTTCTTGGGAGTTCGCAGAATCTCCTGACTGAATCGAGAAAATAGAAACTTTCAAAGAGTTGCCCAGAATACCTGGATATTTCGCAATGAACATTTCTGAACTCGTGGCGGTTTCCCACTGTTCGTCGTTGTAAACCTCTTGGGTAGAAGAACCACTGACGCTGTTATATGCGCGGTTAATTGGAACTGCTGATGAAGTTGTCACTTGTCTGTTTACGATAAGGTTTCCGGAGTAACGCAGGTACTGCGCAGCAGAGAAGTAGTCAACAGCGTTGAATTCATTCGGAGTTCCGAATACTTCAGCAAGTTGTGCTTCGTCTTGAATGCGAGTGGGTACGTCTACTGGTCCCCAGTTAAAATCTCCAACCATACCGGACAAAGAAGTTTCGACATTTGGCCCAACGCCAGTGAGGTCGATTTCTTTAACAACGATTGCTGGAGAAACTGATGGTGTTGTAAGTGCCATTTTTGTTTCCTCGTTTTCGATCGAAAAATTATATGTTACATGATAAGTATGACACTCGCCATCGAGCGTTCAATGTTCTTATTTATACTCCCCAGCATTTACGCTAAAATTCTCGGTCGTACATGCTCCAAGGATCGAGTTTTTCTTCGTATGTAATTTCTTCTACAGGGTCTGGGCGGAAACCAAATGGCGGGACATCCTCTTCAATTTCCTGCATCCTTTGGTCAAACATCATCTTCTTTATGTTAATGTCTGTGAGTTCTTGGAAGAATGTGGTACTTGTCAAGTAACCAAGCAACACAAAGTTCATCACGAGGTCGTCGTGGTTTCCGGGGGATGCTTCATATGAAGCACCCTTGACCTCAAATGTGGATATTTCAAGTATAGTATTCTCGTCGACAATGTCGAGTTTGTTTGTTTCCATCAGGTCTTTGAATCCGGAGCAACCTATCCTTTTTGTTCTGCGGGTCATCTCTACACCAACTCCGCTGGACTTGGTCATGGACTCCATGTGGACGTTTTCATATTCCATCTCATGATAGATTCCATTACAAACCAAGGCACCTGCATCGTTTGATTCTATGACGACATATGCAGTGTTGTAGGAATTCGCCCACTTATAAATAATGTCAGGAAAGAGCAACGGAGAGATAAGATTGTTGCGATAGACAGCGACCTGCTTGAATGGTCTGCTACTGATATCGACTACGTTAAACGTACTAAAATCCTGCCCCCTTCCTTTTGCAACGTCAACGCACATGACGTATTGCGACCCCTTACGAGGTTCATCGTACACAAGTAGGTCACCGCCTTCTAGTATCTTGATTGGTCTGGAAGTCTTCAGGTTCAACAGAGTTTCTGGATTGATTAGCGTATCCCCTGTCCCAAAGAACGTATTACCAAACTCTTGGTCAAACTGAATCTGTGAAGTGTTCGCAATGGTCTCTTGCTTCCATGCTTCATCTCTCCCAGGAACGTCCCACCAATCTACCCTGAATGGTTTGAATTCATTTACTCCCTGAACTGCACCCTCCCATATCTTATGGAATGGATTGCCGATACCATTGGCAGTTGATGTTACGATAACCTTGGTGTTCTTACCAGAAGATACAACAGGATATGTTGACGTGTAGAACTCTGCTGCCTTTTCGACGAAAGCAAACTCATCCATGAACAGCAGGTTAACAGACTGACCCCGAATAGAGGAACCAGAAGTCGCGGCAGCAAATACTTTTGAGTTGTTACTAAACTCGATCGTGCCTTTGTTCAGACTCTTACAACCTGGCTGAAGAAAGAATGGAAGGTTCTCAAGCATCAGGGTTATACGAGAGAGCATCTCCCGAGCAGTAGCACCTTTGTTCGCAACGATGGCAATGTTTTGTTCAGTGTGGAATATGGCATACCAAAGTATGAACCCGACAGAAGAAATAGACTTACCAGATTGGCGGCAAGCAAGGATAACAGAGAACCTGTTATTCATGAAGTGGTCAAACATCTTCTCTTGGTATGGGTACAGGTCAAAGGGAACCAGACCATCATTCAAGTTGATAACCTTCAGATATGTCCTCGCAAAGTATGCAGGGTCGGACATGCACTTGGCATATTCCGAAACCATGTCCTTGGTCCAATCCTCCTCAACACCGTCTTTCTTTACATGTGGGTTGGCAAGATAGTGGGTGTCGGGTTTTAGTTTGGAATCAGGTATCTGTGCTATCTGTAGGGGTGATGTGCTCATACTCTGCTGTCACTTCTTTCTCATTGTTTACATCTTGCAGCATTCGTTGCAAGTCAGTGGTGGAACCAATGAAGACATTGGTTTGTCCAGCGGGGAGTTCTTTTGGTTTTGGGGCATCTTCTTTTTCGAGATCTTTCTTCTGTTGTTGTAGTCTCAACAACTGGTTGGAAACATCAGCGGTGTCCTTCATTAGTTTAGCAAGGACTTCATATGCACGAGGGTGTTCGGATTCCTTGGCGACCTCGAGCATCTCCTCCATACCCTCACGACCTTTACAGATCATATCGTATAGAGTTTCTCGGGCAAACTCGTAATCATTTTCCTTGTCGCCGTTTTCTTTACTCATCACAAAACCTTATCACGTAAATGGATGTGGCACGTATTGATCGCTATCAATTATTTCTGTAGTTATCGTATAGTCTGAATCAGGAGAAACTGGACTGGGGTCGGTCGACAACTTAATCGTCTCGGTATAGTCAGAATCTCTGGGAGAATCGCCATCCATATTATATAGGTCGATGTCTATCCGGTTGATGATCGCGGTGTCGTCTGCTTTCGGTCCATAGAAATTGACTTTCATATCAAACTGTAGAGTGTATATGATAGTCCTTCTAGACTCCATGGCACCTTCGAAGTCGTCGCTGAATACAACTGATTGTAGTATAACAGGGACATCTTCTACGATGTCAACACCATCGACAGGTTTGACTGAAAGCGTATACTGGGGAGCAAAGTATGGAAGTATCTGCTCAACAACCTGCAACGCATCGTCGTGTTGTTTGGCATATATGCTCAACTCAAAAGAAATTATATATGGAGTTGGCGTATAAAAATTCTTTCCGGTTCCAGCAGTATCTCCAGGTTTACAAAAGGTGTTCATCTTCGGCAACTGGCGTTGTGGGTCATATTGCATGTTGACGATCTCAAAAGACATGCGTGGTAATTTTATCGCCAGTTGCCTTTCGTTATCTTCTCCATTATTCATCTCAGCAATACGCTCGAGGAATTTGCGCTGGGGGCATATGCCAGAGGAACCTTCATCTGGTCATAAGTAGTGCTACCCTTTTTGCGAATTATATAAAGGTTATTGAACATCGCGCCAAATATAGCAACAGACTTTCTGACACGCTCATTATAGAAATGGTCGCCAAAAATTGTACTACCCTCCTCTTCCGAACGACCAACCAAGACTCAATCTTGCTTCCCATTCTTCCTTCGATACTTTCTGTGACTTATTATTCAGATACATCCACTTCTGCCCAATTCGTTTCTTCTTGAACTCTGGGTCTGCCCATCGCTTCAGGGCAGCGGTCTTGTAGTTGGTTGTGTCATCTGGTTTCGAGTATGTTATCTTACCTTCACGATGTGCTTTAGTCAGATTATAGCGAGAACTTTCCCTCTTACGCTCCTTTGATTCTTCGCTCCAGTCTGCGAATGCTCTTCGGTTTTCAAGATTCTTTATACGATCAAACGCAACCACAGGTATGGCAATGTTGTCTGTGTGGTTCAGGTAGTTGACGTTCTTGACAAGACCTGCTCGTTTTATAACAGAGCATTCGTGTTGTCTCGCCTTGTCGGTATCTTCACCAAACGTCTTACGAATATCTATAACTTCTGGTGCTCCATGCTTCTCTGCATATGCCTGCACGTGCTTCGATGAGGTGAAGTAATTCTTCCACAACTCAGAAGGATCGCAACCCTTGGCGTATCGAACACCATAGTAAGACATACCGGTGGACCATCTCAAGAGGTAACAGTAACTGTTCCTCATTATACGATATCTCCGAATGGATTCTGCTCAGAAAAGTCTAAGAACTCCAAGGCAGAAACGTCGAATGAAGTGACATTGCCATCGGCACCACCAGGACTTGCTGGTTGAATCTCCTGCAACTCTTCAACGAGAGTTGGGGTAGCGGAAACACCAGACTCATCCCCCACTACAGCAACAGCAGGAGTCAGTGCCCTATATTCGCCGGTGTTGTTACCGACATGTGCAAGGTACAACTCATTATCCATAGAGTTGACAACCTTTCCGGTCACAACATGGTCTGCGTGGGTCTGTGTGATTGTTTCGCCTTTAATAAACCCAGCAGAAGTATCCATGGTCAACTTGTATTGGTACGCTGCAAATTCTTCTATGTCGTCTATCTCAGGAACACCAGTATCGAAATCAGCATTAGTGTATTCAAACAATTCACAATTCATTCTGAACAGTGGTAGTTTACCCAACTGGTAGAATGGGTTCTCGTCCTCAACCTTCATTATCTCGAAAGTTGAACCGCTGAGAGGGACGTGAATCAGATCCCCTTCCCTCGGTCTGTAGTATTTTTCTTCTTCCGTTTCTTGGTGCTTTCGTATCTCGTTGTTCCATCTTCGGCGTGCCATAAGCAGGGTTGCTGCGTCACGAATCTCTACGCCAAACTTGGAGAATAAATCTCCGTCACCATCAAACCCTTCAATGTTTTCGAGGTAGACTTCTATCCTGTATGCATATGCGAATCGAGACAATTCCTCGTCATTGAAAATCATATCACGGGAAACAACCTCGCGAGGCAGATAGTATATGTCTGTACCGAAAAACTTGAGAGACTCTACGATTATGTCTTCGTAGAGGTTCTGCTCGGAGAGAACATTGTGCCGGAAATGTCGGGAAGTCGCCATATCAACCTACGAAGAAGTCGGGTGGTACTTCTTGCTCCAACCGCATCCGCTCACGTAACTCGGTTATCTCGGTCTTTGCTTCTTCGAGTATCTGACGACCAGAAATGGTAATACCTCCAGGTAACTGCATGCCTTCAAACTTGGACATGTTCTGACCCCACTGCTCTTTAATCAAGGCAGTCGTGAAGTCTTTAACGAACATGTCGTTCCAGACAGATGAGTTGGTATCTGGATCAACTGTTTGATAGACTTCAAAGGCAACGTGTTTGCCTTCGGTCAACTGTCCATCTTCTATATCGCTGTGCAAGAATATCTTGTTTGCTCGTCGAGCAAAAGTTATTAAAGGGAGTCCATTGATCTTCATGTCAAGCAGTGCCATATGTTGACGAGTCTGCTCCATATATGCCATACCACCAGTGCCATACATACCGCTCATATTATGCATATCGCTCATTGCCAATTGGTATTGGAAAGAGAAGAAGTTTGAACTTTGTATGAGAGCATTCGATACAGGAAACATCTTTGTAACATATAAGATGTTGTCTGGTATAGTGATGTACTTATTCGCGATATCGGTTGAAGTCATCTGGTATTCATAGTATGCGCGCATAGTGGCATCGCCATGAAACTCTTGGTAGACCTGTAGAGCATCGTCAACCTTATCTTCTATCTGGTCTTCATCAACGTTTATCTCGATAACGGGTTCGCCCAGTCTTCGGAGACTATAGTCTATCAGACCCTGCCTTGATGTTATTACTGCCATTGGTTTACCCTTCGAAGTTTAGTTCTATTTATACCATCTCAGAAGTTGTGTATAGATTTCTGCATATTTTCATATAGAATTCCTGTTTCGAATTCCTTCTTGGTGTAGCACCAGCGTAATAAAGAAACACCCTGATTCGTTATGGTTTCGGTGGTTCCGGCAGCACCGCCATTTATGTCTATTAGTATTCTTCTAACCTTTGGTTCCCCCTCCTTTATAAAAGAAAAGACTGAATCGTACCCAAGGGTTTCAAAAATCCAGTGGAAAGTTCTATAGATGTGCATATTGCGCAGGGTTCGCCTTTGTTCTTTGTCGAGACCAGAATCCAATGCAGGACGCCAATTGGCGATTGATTTTAATTCGCAGGAGTTTTCTGGTTCACTGGTGATCATCGCTAAATGAAACACTTCTTCATTTAACATACTGACAAAGTATTTGTCACAGACCCAGTGATCTAAGTTATGGTTCTGCGCCTTGAGTATCTTTAACCCATTTTCATCCCAATCATTATGAAAGAATTTGATCACTCTCCGATTAAATCCAGACCTTTATATATTTCAAAGACCGGATCTTTTCCTTTGAGAATCTGCTGCACCCGTTCGCCCCCTATATACACACCAGTCGATTTCCTTGTCAATATCAGGGCAGCGAAGAAAATCCCTTTATCGGAAGGTCCAGATAACCCAGTTCCAAGATACTGCCTAATACTGGTGTGGTCTACGGTTGCAGCAGTTGTATAGGTCACATCCCCTCCTGTTCCAGAACCGAAGTCGACGGTGGCCACGCCCCATTTATCTAACCTTGCTGCAGATACGTCCGAGGTGCTGGTGGATGACCCATGCCCAGAAGACCAAGTGCCTCCTTGTGCGACGCTACCTTTTTGAAATAGAATTGATTGCCCATAATCTTGGTCCATCGAGTTTACGCTTCCGTCGCCATCTTCTGATGTATGGATCATCCCGATAACCGCAGCGTCATAACCATTTCTCAGATATTGTGGTGCTGTGGTAACCTGTTTAGTAAGTTCCGCTCCTGTCATACTATCTGTGACAAGGTTGATGTTTTCGGGGTCTTCTAACTCTATAGAAACCGCTGTTATAGTGAAGGATGATGCAACCAATCCATCCCCAACTTCGTCAACGACAAATTCACCGGTGCCAAAAGAGGATACTTCCAATGAATTTTCTTGTGTGGGGGTCACGGAATATTTTGGGTTTCCACAGATAGCATTATCAAATATTCCGCCGATGGGTCGGGGAGTATTCAGACCAGATGGAGATTGACTACAAAGCGCATACTGTTTTAGTGTGGTCCCTTGATGCATACCAGCAATGCCGAACGAATAAGTGGCGTCGTCCCCGCCAGTCGTGGCAGTGTTAACTGCCATAGTGCTGACGGCAAATAGTAGGTTTGGGTTGCAAGAAGAATTAACAAGTGAGTGGGTGTGCGGAAACGAAGACATGGTTGCCGTGCTCAGAGAATCTAGGCTGGTGGATTTTATACCGTCACCGCCCAAAGCAATGACGTTGAGTTCAATCGCAGTTCCCTGATCATCAGGAGTTATTGTTATGCCACCAGATATCGCAGTGACAAGTCCACTACAACTCAGGGAACCTCCGGAGCTGCTCAGAATCCAATAGGACAACTTACCAGCGTTTGCTGGCGCGAAAAAATTCGGGTATCCGTTTGAGGTGTCGCTGAAACCTTGATTATGCTCTTCATGAACCCAATGGCATACTGGGTTGGCGAATGCAGTTCCTTCATCGCACCAAATTGCTAGTGATTGCGAATTCCTGGACTGAGTCTGCTGAGCAGTTGATGGTGCCTTGAATGCATGTACTATCAAAACCTTTGGGGTTTCGGTTCCAAAGGCGGCAGAAGTTAAACTCGTTTCAGAATAAGAAGTAGTGACCCTTGCGCGAAACACATGAGAGAGTATTTGTTTCTGTGCCAAAATGTATCTCCATCATTTATTATGTTAAAAAGTACATCGTGTCACTATCAACTGAAGATCCGAACACGAGCAACACGTACTCGGTTGCAGTTAAAACCTGAACTTTGTCGGGTTGGTCGCTGGCAGAGCTTGCTGCGTTATTCACTTCGACAAGATTCTTCGTGGCATACTTTGCGTCCCAGCGGGAGTCAACTTCCGCCGAGTCTTGTATTTCATTATTCAGGTTCGTGAAGTTATCATCGACCTCATCATGAGTGAGGGGTGAACCCTTACCGGATCTCAATGTGATGTTGGCCATTATTGATTACCTCAATTTAAGCATGGAAAGAAGATGGGGTGCGATGCACCCCAGAGTAGTGATCCTACTTCTTCTTATGCTGGAGCTTCGTACGTGAGGGCAGAGATACTGATCGTGTCTCCGCCGCCAATAGCAGTAGAAGACAGGATAATGTCTCCGCCGCCACCAGTTGCAGTTACATCTCCTTGGAATATAATATCTGTTCCATTACTGGCCTTGGCTACGAACTTTGTCACAGTTCCAGGATTACAAGAGTCGTCTGCTGTGATCGCAGCTGCGGTAGCAATTCCCGCGCCTGCAGTTCCTGCAGCATCGAAAGCAGTGGCGGAAAACGTTAGTGTTGCGACCTCCGCGTCGCCAGATGTTAGGAATTCAATTGTTCCACCATCCAGTTGTTCGACCACGTGGTCTGCAATACCATTACGGATTGCGGTTGGGTGAGTTACTGCCATTTTACTTCTCCTTGATTATAGAATCACTATTTTTATTTGCGTTCGATTGTTCGAACGACTTGAGTTGCTCTTCGGAAACAGGAACATCAATTTGGACCTCTTCCTTTGTACCGTTTTTACGAACGATTGTAGCAGTCCCAGTAAGTTTTCCAAAACTGCCCTTCGCTTCTGTACCCATTATTTATACTCCTTTGAATCCTCAATCAAATTTAGTTACACTTCGAGAAACTATAAGGTTGCCCTCAAGTACTCTCTCAACTGTAGTTAGTCCAGTTCCTTGATCGACAAACTCGACCTCGAGGTCATAGACATACCTTCTTCGGGACATAGAATCTGTTTGCGTGTTCGTCAACATGAACTCAAACATTCCCTCGGACAGCGGAGGCAACAAACTTGTGGTGAATGATACAGAGTCGCTTGAGTCTGCATCATAACTCCTGTTTGCCCTGCCCCTGACTGTATATCCGGTAAGGTCCCTTGGCGTCCCATCCGAGGACAACATCTTGACCTGCCACTTAATGTCGGATCCTTGGTCAACTTCTAAATCTTCGTACTGTGCCATTGTAGATTCAATCTCTTGTTTGTTATCTATTTATACTGGGTTTTATTCTACGTCAGAAACTCTACAGTTTATCGATCTTATTTTCTGCTTTCTAATATCTATGCTTCTCGAAACCTTTCTGCTAATGATTGTTCGGGTGTCCTTCTTCTTAACAACCATTTTCTTGCTGAGAGGGATATCTCTATTCTGGCGAAGGACTTCCAAGGCAGCACTTATCTCAGAAGAAGATGCCACCAAGGAACCGGATGCTGTAACTTCTTTCTCGAAGAAGGGTGTTACAACAACTACAGAGTTTCCTGCTTGGGCATTACCTACCCCAGACACCACCCTCTCGGAAGAACCGGAAGATTGCGCATCACCACAGATAAGGACACCGCCAGCAACCAAAACCTTACTGGCAGAACCAGTAACAGAAGAATTTTGGGAAACTGATTCGCCGGAACCAGAAACCGCCCTCTCAGATACACCAACAACGGAGGATTCTTCAGAAACAATCTCGCCTTGTCCCTGTCCAGAGATCGCAGCAGAGATGTCAGAATTCGATGTTTGTAAAGAAGCACTCTCTGAGACGACAGTTCTTTCGGTGTCCGCGTTAGCAACAGAAGATTGAGCAGATAATTCGACTAGGGCAGTGACGACAGACCTTTCTCCGTCACCAGCAACTACAACCAATCCGATCTCTTCTGCGGTCAGGTCTGTATCTATTCCCACCACAGTTCTGTTTGCTGTAGAGGAAACAGACGAACTACCAGAAACAACGTTTGAATCGGAAGTTATTATCCTTTCAGCAGATGAGGCAACTTGGGAATTTTGAGAAGATAGTGCTACTGAGGTTCTTAATTCTCTCTCGGTAACAACGTTGACCTGCGAACCAACAACTTCTAACTCGCCCGAAGATACCACAGAGCGTTCTGCTGAACCCGACAAATTAGATTGTTGAGAAACAAGTTCTTGCGGTGGGTTTACTCCTAAATTTTCTCTTTCCGCAACTCCGGAAACTCCGGAAACTTGGGATTGAATATCGGCAGATATAGAATTAACAGTTCGCCCAACAGAAGCGGTAGCAATTGCATCTGTCGGTTGAATAGAAACAGAAGGGGATATTACCCTCTCTGCGACGCCAGAAACAATATTCTCTGGCGTTACTATAAAATCAGAAGTTCCATCTTGGGTGATGACCCTCTCCGCTACTGCGGAAACCGAGGAATTTCCTGTAACTATTTCTTGCGGTGGGTCTATGCCCAACGATTCTCTTTCTGCAACACCAGATACTTCGGAAACTTGTGATTCGATTTGGGGTGAAGTTACTCGACCAATGTTCGAGGTTTCTGTAACAACAGAAGAACCAGCAGAAGGAGATTCAACAAGAACAATAGTTCTTTTACCAACGCCAACAATCTCTGAATCGGTCGTAGTGGAGACGGAGGTTGTGGTGGAATTGGTTAGTGCGCTTGGGAAACCAGAAATTGCATCCCCTGCTGCGATATTGGCGGCATCGTCGAACCCTTCAGTAAGCAGTATCCAACGAGACACGCCTATGTCTGGGTCCGTTGAGTACACTATAATGTTATACTCACTGCCATCTATTCTCTGCCAAACAGAGAAACCTGCGCCCGAGACATATGTCGGGGTGTCGTCATACTCTACAGTAAACTGTACACCTTCTACAAGGTCGTATCTACCGTTTCTACCAGACGCCAGTCCGGTCAAGACAATTGTGTCGCCTTCATAGTTGATGTTAGAACTAGATTGAGGTATGTTAAGCGGTTCACCGACACCTTCCTCTAGAACAATAATACGCTCGGCAACACCGGAAGAAATATGAGCGGTGTTTGGTCGTATTTCTATGGGTTCCGCAGAATGTATTTGTTGGACGGAAGCATCTGATGTGGTCAGATCCGCCGATGTCGTATAAGATCTGTTGGCGGAGACGGATATTCCCGAGGGTTGGACTTCTACATCACCCGAACCAGAAACAGTCCGATCTACATCAGCAGATATTGTCGATGATTGCGACTGAATATCTGCCGAAACCTCAACAACGGTTCTTAGTGCAGATGCAACAACCTCAGATTCTCCGGAGACGGTCGATCCTCTTGCGAGTTTACCAGATATAATGTCAACTTCTATTGTCGAATTATCTGCTTGAATGCTCGCGTCAATGGAATTAGAAGTTCTGAATCCAACGGATACTACCTGCGATTCAGAAACTTCTAAATCCGCGTCACCATTAAACGCCCATTCTGCTGTTCCTGTGACGATAGAATCGCCTGTAACTATTTCTTGCGGTGGGTCTATACCCAACAATTCTCTTTCCGCAAGTCCATCTACAGAGGATCCTTCTGTTTCTATATTACCAGAACCAGTGATATTCCTTTCAGAGACACCAGATAAATTAGAACCAGATGTTTCTAAAGAAACAGAGGATATTATTCCTCTTTCACCAGTACCAGTAGAAACAGACTCTGCGTTTTCTATTGAAACTGTAGAACGGATTTCCCTCTCAGCAGTACCGGAAGAAAGGTTTTGTTCCGTTGGTCTTATAGAGATTGCTTCGGAAGTTATTAACCTAGTGGCAGAACCGTCGACCGAAACAGAATTTGCTTCGAGGGTTGCTTCAGGAGAGACAATTGTTCTCTCTGCTAGAGAAACTATGGATGATTCTGAAGAAGTCAATTCTGCCTGTATCGAATTCACTGTACGTCCGACAGTTGCTTCGACTTCGGAAGGCGAGGTTTGTTCTACACCAGAACCAACAACCACAATTCTTTCGCCAACCCCTGCAACAACGGCGAGACCGATCTCTTCTGCTGTTAAGTCTGCCTCTATTGCAATGACAGTCCTAGAAACAGAAGATGATACTATGCTATTGCTGACAGTGTCTAGCGTCGATTGTACAGAAACAACTGTCCTCTCTGCTGTGCCAGATGTTTCTGAACTACCTGCTTCCAAGGAAGAAGATTGTTGCACGACAGTCCGTTCAGATGTTCCCGAGGCAGAAGAATTTGTCGTGATGTCGCCTTGTGCGGTGACCTCTCTTTCAGACAATCCAACCGATTCCGATTCACCTGTTACCAGGGATCCTTGTGCAGTAAGTTCTCTTTCAGAAGTACCGGAGATAGAAGAAGAACCAATTGAGATAGAAATCGATTCAGTCGGTATTATCCTCTCAGAAACCCCAGATATTTCGGATGAAGAAGATACCAAGGTTCCGGTTGCTGGGTTTATTCTTTCAACGTTTCCGGATACAGAAGACTCCCCCGTAACCATACCGCCTGATACATTGATCGTTCTCTCTGCTGTACCAGAAGCAGCGGAGGGTTGTGCAGAAAGGGTCTGTGTAACTCCTCCCTCTTCAACCTCTCTTTCAGCAATGCCAGAAATAACCGAGGAAGCGGAAGTTAGTGTACCCGAAGAAGTTGAGTGCCTTTCGCTGGAGGAAGATAACTCAGAAGACTGAGACTGTATGGTTCCTGTGCCAGTTATCTCGTTCTCAGAAATACCAGCGACAGAAGAAGCAGAGGATTCTATTGTTCCTGTGCCAGTTATCTCATTCTCAGAAACGCCAGAGACAGAAGAAGCAGAGGATTCTATTGTTCCTGTGGCGTCTATCTGTCTTTCAGAAGCACCTGAAACGGATGATACAGGTGCACCTAAAGTCCCAGTGCCGGTTATCTCGTTCTCAGAAGTACCAGTGACAGAAGAAGCAGAGGATTCTATGGTTCCAGTGGCATCTATCTGTCGTTCAGAAGCGCCAGTGGCAGAAGAAGCAGATAAGACTAAAGTCCCGCTTGCAGAAAATTCTTGAGTAGCATCGAGAGTTGCCGAGACAGTTATCGAAGAAGCAGAGGATTCTAAGGTTCCAGTACCAGTTATCTCGTTCTCAGAAATACCAGCGACAGAAGAAGCAGAGGATTCTATGGTTCCGGTGCCTGTTATCTCATTCTCAGAAGTACCAGTGACAGAAGAAGCGGAAGCAGTTAAGGTTCCTGTGCCAGTTATCTCGTTCTCAGAAATACCAGTGACAGAAGAAGCGGATAAGACTAAAGTCCCGCTTGCAGAAAATTCTTGAGTAGCATCGAGAGTTGCCGAGACAGTTATCGAAGAAGCAGATGAGACTAAAGTCCCAGTGCCTGTTATCTCATTCTCAGAAGTACCAGTGGCAGAAGAACTGGACGCTTCTATGGTTCCTGTGGCATCTATCTGTCGTTCAGAAGTACCGGAGACATCAACTTGTCCCGCCCCTAACGTGCCTGATCCAGAACGAATAACCTCGGTTGTAGAACCAACCGTTGCTTCTTGACTAGAAACTTCGCAGGACAGTTCTTGGGTACTGACTGCATATCCAGCAACAACGTATCCGTCAACAGCGTATCTGGTAATTGTGGAAGATGATGCCAAGATGATTCCTAAGAATAAGAAAGACTGAACTTATTTAGGACTCAGAAATTTCCTCGATCAACATCTCTGCCATTTGTTTTCCTGATTCGTCTCCGTTGAAAACGAACGCGACCGTAGAACGCAGGCAGTTTGTTCTTGCAGCGTGGTACAGTACTTTATCCGGTTCATCATAAGATCCATAATAACCAAACTTACACTGCCAACCCTTAACGTCTGGGGTCACCACATGCTCCTTCGTCGCAGGATCCATATGCTCAAAATATCCATCTCCTGTTTCAGACCAAGTGAACAGGACATTGTACCCAGGAGCATTTGCATTTGTGTGCCAAGAGATGTATCCACCAGGAGGATAGACTGCTGCCAACGCGTTGTTTCTCGCATTCGCCCAAGATTGCAGACTTTCTACGAAACTTTCGAAGGAAGATGTGGTGCTTTGCCAAAGTTCCTGATTATTTGTAGAGAAACCTTTAGAGGAAATGTCAACGCCCAATAACTTTTCTGGGAACCCATCATGTGCTGTGGAACGATAGATAATTTGTTCCCTATATTTTTCACCACACCAACGTTCAACTTCTCCCATCCCACCGCAAAGGTTAACTTGATCAAAATCTATGTTGTGGAATGTGGGAACAATTGATTCGAGAAGTTCTATAAGTTCTTCATTTTTTATCGGAATATTTCTCACAATTTTATTTTACTCAGGTCTCTTTCTATTCTAGAGGAAAGGTGGACAAGTACTGCGTTATCCCTCGGCCAATCTGTTACATTTAGACTCGCCCAGTGGTTCCACCGAAGGTTATCTTTAAAACCTTCGACGATAAGGGGTTTGTATTTAGGTTCCTTGTTCACCAACCACCAAAGGGTGAACTGGTCCCAACGCGCCAGACTCTTTGGGTAGAGTTCATAGTCAAATTGCCCATTTTCGTTAATAGGCCACCAGTCTCCGTTATGCTGCTGTACATATTTATCATACCATTCTTGCATAAACTGCATGACAAGTTCAGACTTACGGTAAAGGCAGACCCCGCCGCACAGTTCAAAGGTTCCTCCAGGAAACTCAACCTCAGCGAATATATGCCAGTGTTCTCTTTGCAGTTTAGCGAAAACCATATCTGCTTCGCCCAACTCGTCAAACACCTTAGATATGTCTTCGTGCATAACTTCCATATCAACGTCGAGATAGAAGGTTGTGTCCCATGGGGTGTTTGCCATGCCCCAAAGTTTCGCCCTGACATGGTCATCGCAGAAAATAACTTTGTCAGCCTCATCTGCCCTGTGATCAAGAAACCTTTCCTCGGTCACCAAGCAGATATTTGCTTCGGGGTGGAAGTCTCTTATTCCTTCGATTAGGTTGCATGCCCAACTGTAGTAGATTTCTTTAGTGGAAGCGACCAGGAGATATCCTTCGGACTTTTTACTCGGCATCATAAGTGACAAAACCGATTCCATTTTCTTCCATCATAATAAGTTGTGCGTACATGTACAACTCAACTTGCGTCTTGGACCTACGCAACTTCTTCTTGAGTTCTTTGTTTTTTGTTTTAGAGATGCATTCTATTTCTAGAATTTTTATCTTTGAATTGAACAGGTGTTCTAGATCTCGAGCAGATTCTTCAGACTTCTTTCTGGCGAGGTGCAGCTGCCTTTCATTTTCCTTCCTTTCCTTTCTTTCTTTGGTGTTAGAATCAATCTTTTCGATTCCCAAAGAATCTATCAGTTCTTCATAGTCTGCGTTGACCGCGCCTTGCGGAGAAAATTTGCGGACGGTCAAGACCTGTGTAATTTTTCTCCCATCATCATCCTCAATATTGAGGATTGCCTCGGCGACCTCTTTAGTATCATTGTGCCAAAATGCATTATCCTGCCAAGTTCTTTTCGAGGCCACGTTAAATCTCCATAATTAACTGTTACTGATTATATGTATATTACTCTGAAACTTTGACCCACAGAGTATATGAGTTTATTGTTTCTGTTGGATTCGTCACAGTACTGCCATCATACGAAATAGTGAACTGTTCTGTGAAACTTGCGTTCGAATATCCAGTATACTGTCCAGTGAAATTACCTGTGTACGGAACCTGTATTATTGACGGTCTTTGTATAGGTGTTGGTCCGGTGTATTGTCCATCAAACTGACGTTCTCCGGTGTATTGTCCGTCAAAGGTTCTCTGTCCGGTGTACGGCGACAACCATTGGCGTTGTCCATCAAACTGACGTTCTCCAGCAAAGGGGCGGTTGACCTGTATAGTACCATAGGTGGTCAAGTATACAACGAAGTACTGCGTGTATTGACCCGTAAACTGGCGAGTTCCCGCGTACGAGACCACCCTGGAGAAGTATCCAGTACCAATGTAGTACCGGGCGAAGGATTTGTTAACAAGTTGATACTTTCCCGAACCTTGGAACCCGCGTCCGCCAAGGAAACCATTGAAGTAACTTGCTGTCACATAGTTTATGAACCTGTTCGCGTCTATTCGAAGGTACTGTCCGGTATAATATCTCACATAAGCGGCAGGACCGGAGCGGTTGATGTAGATCAGGAAATTTTGTAAAGGTCCTTCGAAGGATCGATTGGCCTGCGCAGTGATGATGTATTTGTCTTCACCATAGGACGTTGTGTTTACTTGTTTGTAGACATCAACAAACCTTGTATATTGTCCGGCATAGTTTGTTTGTTTTTGATGTACAATTTCTTTTTGCACTGAACCGGCAAATAGAGAATTAGTTCCTTTTTGAAAGTTTGTCCTAAACCCGTCAAATTGGGTCTGACGAAAACCATCGTATTGTATCGGCGTAGGTTCTTGTCGAATACTGGTATATTCTCCATCGTACTGAGCACTATATTCCTCTACTCTGGTGGAACCGTCTATTGGTTCACTGTTGTATTGTAAGTTTTCTACGGTGTTTCTTGTGTCAAGTATTGTGCCTCTCTCCGACCAAACGCCCGTTTCTCCTTCGCCATTCGGTGTTTCGTTATCCACCAAAAGTCTATACCTACCGATGTCAGTATACTTTCTTGCATGGCGCACACACTGAGTTATTGCTATACTTTCTTCAGAGCTGGACAATTGTCGAAGACTGACCCCAGTTCCGGTTGTGTCTATTACGGCGAGTCCGTATCCTGTTCCCACAAGGTCGCCCACATCGAGTGCAGGGGTAGAAGGGTATGGGGTGCCAGTAAGGGGTGTGTTGTTGATAACAGATTCTTCTAAAGAAGAGTTTGCCAACTTTCTCCAAAGACTGTATCTGGTTGTTCCTCCAGCAGTCTCGTCTTGATATACCTGGTCATTCCACATTTCCCAAGTTCCGTCGGTAGGGGAATTTAATGCAAGACGAAAAGCACCAGCATACTCTTGATTGAGGTGTTCAGAGAGTATACGTTTACCGAACCTCACAATACTGTCTGAATCCATCTCACGAATGTCCCCATTACCATCTTGGTAACACAAGCGGAGGTCGGGGTCGGGATAGTTCATTCGCGGTTTAGTGGTCGCAGAATCGGTGCTCTGTTTAATAGAACGACCAGTTGTTTGAATTGTTAGGGTAGTTCCGTTATGCCCCTCATGATCACCCACAGCGTTGTCATAATTGGTGTTAGTATATGTGCCGATGTTGATGTTATCCATACTGGTGTCGACAGTGGTGCCGAGGTATGCGTCAAGAGAACCGTGATAGTTCCTGTCACCAGAAGCAGGTTTTGGATATTGAGAAAGAAGATACTCCTCCGCGATAGAAGAATAATGTTTCTCTACTATTTCATCAAGGGGCCAGAGCGTATCAACCGGCGTCGACAACGATCCATTAAGTGTGGTCGATATCGCCAGAGGTGTATCAGAATCAGTTCTCATTTAAAACCTTATGGGTTTAACAACGTGCCAGATGCATCATATATATTAGGTATACGGGCGTTTACCTCATCAATTGCGCCATGTACCGTGTTGGCAGATATTTCAGTGCTGGTTATACTACCAGTGCCCGAAGATGGCAGAGTGACCGAACCATAGAACTCCGCGTTGGCGTCAGTGAATCTGAGGGCATTCGTACCGCTTGCGCCTGACCGAATCCTTAATTGACCTGACGCGTTGGTGGAGAGTTGTCCAAAGTTGACCCCATTATCTCGTAGTACGATGTCATTGCCTGTTGCATCAAGGACGATATCGTTTGGGGTGATAATCTGGAAAGTTCCAGAGGCATTGATTCTGTTGGCACTGGCATCAAACACTGTTTCTATTTCATTGACAGCAGCAACCAAGCTGGACTTATCGGTGGTGGCCAGGGATGACAGAACACCTATGTCGCCATCAAGTTCATTGATGGCGTCGACCAAAGATTTGCCTGTGGTCGTCAAACCAGAAAGTTCGAAAGAAGAACCGGAGAGGGGTCCAAATGCAGAATCGAGGTATGCAAGGTCAGAGTCTAACTGAGTTCTTCCAAGGTTGAGTTTATCTACCAGTTGCTGGAAAGTGTCCGTGTTCTGATATATTGGTTGCGCTTTTGGTTGCCATTCGATAGTCATGTTATCTTCCTACGAGTTCTTTTATCAGTTCTTTTAGTTCTGTTATTTCTGATTTGAGATTAGAGACTTCTGCCTCGATACTTTCCTTTCGCGCTTCCTCAAGAATACGATTCTCCTTGCGCTTTCGAGCAAGGAGAATCTCTTCTTCGTTCGTATTTATAACAGTCCCCGTTTCTGGGTTCTTATATAATCCAGAACCACCATCAACCTTTAGGTAATCCCGAATCATATCAGAGCAATTGCCCTAATAGATTCGATAACAGGAGACTGACAAGTGTTGGATGATTTCAAAACCAACTTCACTTGAAAGGAAACAAAGTCCGGAAGGTCTCCGTTTTCTCCGCCAATGAGGTAACGATATTCACTGAAAGTCAGATCATCTTCATTATTAACCCAGACAGACTTCGCGGGGTCGTTTTGCGGAGTAACAAGTACCCAATCTTTCTGGTAAAGGTTTTCGTCTGCCTCAGCGCCAGTCCTATAATACAGGTCGAAATCTGCACTTGGGGGAACATACATATCGCAAAGAACTTTAAGACCAGACGCTGCTTGTTGCAACTGAACAACCTTCGTTATGTGCTTAGAAGGACTGGTTCCCAGAGTTGGGTGCGTCTCCGCCACAAAGTTTGCTGGCTTGTTCTTAACGAGGGTTGCTGCTTCTCCCGCAGAATCAACTTGGTTATCGATAACGTTATTCATGACAATCATGCCAAGAGACTGTGTATCGATGACAGGCGAAACGTCAGAAACATATCCATTACCAGCAGCAGATGCAGCCAGGGTTCCGCCGAAAGACGATATTTGATCGGAGAACAATTCTGCTCCGATGATTATCGAGGGCGCTGAATCATTCAGGTTCGCTATTTCAGAGTACTCTTGCTCGGCGTTGCCGACATACTTCGGAGTTTCAAAGTAGTGTGTCCCGCCATTTTCAAGGGAAGTTGTTTGGTTATCAATGTCAAACCTGGGGTCACTAACTCCAGTTGAAGAGATTTGAGAATGATTCACTCCGCTAACGAATGAACCGGAATATTTGATTCCGCAACGTTCGAATTGCATGTCTTGAAAGAGCAACGTGGCGTTATCTAAAGGCATTGCCCTGTTGGTCTCAATTGCGCTGGAACCAAATGACCCAGAACTGTCAAAACTCCCAGAAGAAAGTGCAACATAGTAACCGTTCACATCAGGGTCAACAACCTCATTGGATGCATCGGAGATAACAGAAGAAGTAATTCCTTTGTAAGTTCCTGAAGGAAGACCTTCCATCGAAACGAGGTCGCCCACGCCTAGTCCATGATTGGGGTGCTCGACCCTGAATCGGGTGGGGTCGTCAGAATCTACGCTCAAAGAAGTACTGTAGTTGTGCATGTATTTCTCTAGAGGATTGTTATAGAAATTCGCTCCGCCAAGTTGTTTAAATTTAGCGGTGTAGATACGGTACGTCAAATCTTGATTCTGTTTCGGGGTCCAGGTGGAACCGTTCTGCGAGAGAAACAAGGAACCCTTCGAGGGTTGTTTGTTGATCCTTCTGCCCGTTGAACCCAAACTCAAATCATATGTAGAAGCAACGTATGCTTCATAGTTGTCTGTCTCTGCGAGAAGAACAAATGCATACTCGTCGCCGGAGCGCAGATACACTGGTTCTTTGAACTTCATTTTAACAGGGCGTTCCAGAACTTTGCTTCTGCGATCGAGGTCGTACCCAGCAGCAAAGGTTGCATCATATGCGGAATCCGCGCTGATAAAGACTGAGTGCTGTTCGCTAATAGCGTCTCTGTCAGGAACACCATTATCAACGCTCCTAATCTGGAGTTGAAGAGGTATCGCGAGGTCAGTACCGCCTTTGTTTGATGTTATTGGCGTTTTGTGTAAGAAAATATCAATTTCCGTTACAAAGACGCCAGGAACCCCAGAACCTCCATCTACAGTAAATGTCTGGGCAAGGGGATCCCTTGGTTGCCACATACCCCAGTTGACAGTGTTTGTCGTACTCGTAGAAATAGTATCGCTTCTCGATTCCAGAGTGCTCCTGAAGGCGATTGTTCTGGTTGTCTTGAGTTCCCGTTGCCTCACATTAACATTACCCTGAGCGGTGTATGTGGAACGCGCCATAGAAAGGGCATTCCCTTCCTTGTCGATAGAAACATCTAAAAGTTTAACAGGCAGTGTTCCGCATCGAAACTTCCAACCGGTCGCGTTCAAAGCATTGACAGACTTCACAGAACCGTATTCTTTCGCATTCCTTCTACTGTTCTTCTGCCATTGTTCCCACTCTTTAACAGAATTGAACCGAGAAGATTTTGGCACAGGTACAGCAGCGTTATTGGGTATCCACAACTCAAAGTATAACTCGCCCCGTTCATCGGTAATGAGTTTCTGGGAAGCAGCATCAACATAAAATGGGTGGCGTACAATGTTCACATTGGAAGGAGAATATTCTTTCCTGTGTTGCCCGTTGTCTATATCTTGCTGCCATGCAGTCTTGGTTCGAACCTTCGTCCACTGCTGCATAGCAACACCGTCCATGAATGCCCAGTAGCGAGTGTTTGGTCGCAAACCTTCTGCCATGGCATATACACGTCTTTGGCGCATAAACGGAACAGAAAGAATAGCAACTCTCTTGTCGCCGACAACCGTTGTGGCAGAGGTATCGGAAACCAACTCGTTTCGTACCCTTTGGGTCAATCGAACAACCGAGGTGGTTGTCGTAGTTACCCTTCTCTGTTGGAACCAGCGTCCACTCCACCGACCACCACCAGCGTTTCTTGTACGCGAAGAAGTTCTGGAAAATGTTGTTGTACGTGGGATGACAGGTTCGCCGACTCTACGGAAAATCAACTCAGCATTTGTTTGTTTGTCGGGCAACCTTCTGTTGTCGAACCATATGTCTCGAGCAGGGTTCAGTCGAAGAACACCTTCTCCCATAAACACGTTGAATGGGTTTACGTTATAGTAACCACTTTCTTCGTAGTCGGCACCTGGACCTTTCCAAGAGATCATCTCCTGTTTCATCGTTGGGTCGAGAACGCTGACATAGTCTAGCATTACGTTGTCGCCGGCAACCTTGGTGTTTTCTGCAGTAACAGGTCTTCGGGAAGATTGTGTTATGCCGTTCTTGTCTAATACAAACCCTACGTTTTCTTGGGCGAGTTTACTATGCATAGTAAAATTGCCCTCGTCGAGAGAAGAAGTTGCGAAGGAAGCATCGTCAATGAATTCGTTTTCAATCGTGGAAGCAGTGAATGCAACTCCTTTTGAAAAGTCGTCGACAAAGAAACCAGTCTTACTTCGAATTTCTCCAGAGGAATTCAACTCAACAAGGTTGGCCGCTTCATTTTCGAGCGTGGATAACGAAACAGTTTCTTCCAATTGCGAAACACGTTTGCTAATCTCGTTAATGTCTGTCATTTTGTAAGAACGATAAGTCCTGCGATTGAACCCGATGTCGGTGACACCCTTGGTGTTACCGCGCATCAATACATCAAACAGAACCATCTCGTTCACCTTCTCAGAAGGTGCGGTTGGTTGTAGTGCCTCTTCTCCTGAATTAACTACAACAAGTGCCTTCAAGTTTTCGTCGTAAGTCACAGCAATGTGGTCTATTCGATTGTTATAAAAATCGACATTATAATTGATGTTGGATCCATCCAGAGGCATTTCAAACCTTTGAGCGGAATTTGAGGTGTCGCTCAATGGATCTAGCGTAGGACGAAAGTCTAAGCAGTTATGCAGTTCCAGTACTTCTCCAGTTGCCTTAGAAGTATAAGAAGGAATATCTCCATAAGAGAAAAAGTCTGAATCCAATTGATAGGAATTGACAGAAAAGTAATCTCCCGATGTACCGTGTTCGAAGTAACCAACTTTGCAGTAGACTGTATTCACCGAAGAACTTATTCCGTCTGGACGGAGAACTGTCGGAGCATAATAGTTGTCGCGTGCGCCACCATCAAATTCTAAAGCGTCTCCATAGTCTTCAGATCCATTAGCACTATCTTTCGCTTCTAGGAGTTCAACTCCGTCATACAGCGAGGTAAAGGCAAAGTGTTCGCCGGAAGAATCGAATGTCCTTGTTGCGGTGAAGTAATCTTCTCGGTAAATTTTACTCCTAACGGCAGGGGCATTTTTCTGGACAAGATAGAAAACTCGATAAGTATTGCCGTTGATGCCACTAGTGGTTACTGTTGCGGTTTTTCCGACAATAGAGATATTGCCGGTCGGGATGTCGTCCACAGAATTGGTTGCCTGGTTTATGAACAACCATTGACCCTCGTTGATCAGGTCTTCGTCAGATCCACATGTGATAGTTATTTCGTTACCTATTGCGTTGATTGCCAAATACCTTTGGACAGTAACCTCTGTAGGAACGATTTGTTTAACCCTTCCTCCTGGGATCTCGAACAAGGAGGTGTTCACCGTGGGATCGGTGAGGTAGAGGTTGCCGTCTTCTAGAACAGGTACAATCCCGCCAGAGACTTCGTCGTATGCCCTAATTGTTCTCGTGTCCCTAAAATTATTGGAACCATCCATCTTAACATCATAAAGGTGTACCCGATATGAATCACTATCGGCAGTATTCCTGTTGACAATGGACTTCATTCTGGCACTACCGATTATATCGCCGCCAGTATTGATGAGGTTCAATTTCTTCTGAGTTGCCAGTCCATTCGTTAACTTTAAAGAACCGAGGGAATTGTCCTTTGCTGCTTGATCTTCTCCCGCAAAAGAAACATAGTTCTTGTATCCAGTTTGCAGAGTTTGATTCGAAATAGAAGTGAAAGATTTAGGTTTAGCAGAATTGAACTGTACAGGAACTTGATGCTCAAGACGATAACCATCGAGGTATGCGATGGGATTAGAACCCAATTGGTTAGCAGGTATCTCATAAACCATGTTGGCGGAGTCGTCGCCTTCGAAAAACTGTACATCAAAATCATTTACGATGAAGTTGCCGTGTGTATCAGAGTGGCGTGTCGCCATTCGTTTTTCTAATTGGTTGAAATTATCGGTTCCGCCCTTTATCTGTACAATCTTTGAGGCACGAACGGAAGCAAATGTAACGAAGTCTTCGGGGTCTGCAACCTGATCCCTGGTCGACAAAAACATCTGTATTCGATATCGGTCTGCTCCTGGGGAAGAAAGGTTTGGTCGACTGCCTTGGTTGTCATAAAGGTCTTCAGTATCTGCCGTTGTCACTATGTCTTGCACAACAAGGAAACCCACCTCGGCGTCTACGTTGTCGATATACTTTCCTATAACAATGGTTTGCTTGGGTGCATAGACAAAGTGTCCCTGCACATAGAACTCGGCACTCTGCATAGAAAAGAGAACGCCCTTTCCGGTGGAAGTTATCGAGGAACCAATTGGTTGGGTTCTAACGACAAGCGCAGGAAGATTGCCGTCAACTTCCGTCAGGTCTTCTGCCTCCGAAAAGACCGGAGTAGATGTTTGAACGTCCGTAGAACTGGAAGACTGCTCAGAAGAAACATACTTACCGTACAGGGTGGGGTAGTCAGAACCAGATGCGTCAACAACATACGATACTTGGAACTTGAGTCCAGAAGTTCCTGTTTTGGCCGTTCCGTAGAAAGTTTTGCCGATGAAATCGGAAGCAGTTAAACCAGACGTGAGGTTAAGCGATTCTACAATGACGTAGTCGACAATGTCTGTTCCTGCGCCAGAAGATTTCGGCGTTACAGCAGCACCATCTTGAAAGATGTTGTTTGCCATTCGGGTAATTTGTTTCTGCAGAATAGTCTGCAACTGGTTGAGTTCCCTTCCTTGGAGATATCTACCAGAGTTGAACAAGACTTTATGGTAACCATCACTGTCACTATAGTCGTCTTTATATACACCCGAAAATGTAGTCCCTGTAAACTGATTAGGCATTCTTAATATCCTTTATAGATCGATTACGACCTTAATGTCTTCTGTTTGATCGTTGTCTCTTGAAACTGCTGCTCTATTGTCTATGTATATGACATCTCCGGTGTGGACATCAACCTCGGCGGGGCGCAGTGAAGGGATACCAGTAGGTGGAGCCAGAAGAGTTGCAGTACCACCACCACCTGAGATATTGATCCCATCTATATCTCCGAATTCGTCAAACCCAGTTTCTCTTGTTTGATGGACATACAAGATACCATTTCCATCATAGTAGTCGACAACAGCTTTGGCATTTCCTCCAGTGGACTGGGAAACTATTTGATCTCCTGTGATATTTTCTGGGGACAAACTTCCAGTGGTCACATATAATTTCTTGAGAGCAGAAAGTGTTGCTTCTGTCGCTTCTGGCGTTCCAGGGAAACCAGGTAGAGTGGCAGAATCTTTATGAGGGTTTCGATAAATTCCTATTTGACGAAAATCATTCGTCACTTGGAAATCGCCATTCTCCGTGCCGTCAAGGAGTACGTTGAACATCATGGCAGAAGAGTTCAAAGACAAAACTGGGTTACCAGCAACACCGGAATCCCCCGAAAGAATTGCGCGAAGTTTTGCGTTGCCCGAAACACTTATAGAAGCATCTCGGTAGTTTTGTCCGAACTCGAAGTCGGGGTCTGTAGAATCTGCTTTCATGATAACATCAGTTATGACGCCTCCGGAAACTTTAGCAGAAGCAGAAGCAGATACAATAGTGTTCGAACCAAGCGGAACACCCGTGATAGTTATGGTCGGAGCAGAAGTGTACGAACTCCCTGCGTTGTCAATTGCGATGCCAAGAATTTGTCCTGGAACAGATGCGTTCTGTATTGACCTCTGTTGTAATCGGGAAACAGAAAGTTGGTCATCTGCTGGTCCACCCGCTGATACATCGATAATTCTTTCGACGGGCATATATGTTGACGTGAGAAACTTCCGCGCTTCTGCTGTACCAACATTGTAAAGGAATTGCCAGTAATAATCATCACCGCCAGTAAAAACCTCACCAGTGGTGTTATTTGGTTTGAAGAGAGAAGACTTTGGTGCGCCTGCAGATGTCTTACCCTGAGCGACACAAATGAAGACGTTGTTGTCGTCCGTTAAAACGTAATATGGGTCAGGGGATGCTGCGCCAGAAGAAGTAACGCCAGAAACAACCTCTGTGTTGGAACCATATTTGCTGTCCCAAGCACTGTAAGAATTGCCAGCAACCCAAGGGAATCTTGGGACAACGTATGAGACATCTGGGACAAGTTTCATTGACTGGACAGAAGAACGAAAGGTCAACTCATCATCAATGCCAGAATAGGGAATGGGCGGAGTTGCTTCATCATCCCACTCCTGAGAACGCCCGATAGCAATGTAGTGCCTATCAGAGTCCCCAACAGGTGTTCCTATATTTTGCGTCCTATTAAAGACAGAGAGAAGGAGGTCTCTCTTAAATTGGTCTGTTATCGTGGCACTCATTGTTTGTTTATTCCTCGCAAATTGTATCTTTATTTATAACAGATCTCAGTCGTTATATCCGTATATTGGTGTTCTATTACCGGCACCGTCTGAATCCACTGGATGTAGATAGTCATAATGCCAAACGTCTTCGTCAATAAGGTTAATGGTGTTTGACATATCAGCGTATGTATCGTCTAATGTTCTGGAGTTTATGTCGTCAGCATCAGACATGGAACCGTATTGCGTGTGCCAGTTTTCCACTGTCTGCGGTCTAACTTGATCATTGATTCTAGAAAGGACTTTATAACCATTGGGACCAGGACCAATTTCTGCATACGAAGTAGTGTGTAGTCCCATGCCACCCTGCGCCAACATAACAGGAGCAGAAGCTTCGAGAAGAACAGGAGGTGGTGGTTGTATAGTCGCGTCGGGCATAGAACCCAGTTTTGAACTAACCCACCAAGAAGGCAGCGGTGTCTGGTCGCCAAATCCATATACAGAAGAAAGACCCACTTGACCAGAAAGAAACATCCCAGCTGGGTGCACGAAAGTTTTGTACGCTTCGCGCCAGAGATTAACCGAGATGGGAGTATTTATCTCTATGCCATAGCGTTGGTAAAATCCATTATCGGTTATTTTCCTGTCAGTAACATCCGAACCGATTGCGCTCGACCCAGGAACAGATGTCACAACACGAATCTTATTACCTTCTGGCAAGAAACCGCTTTGAGTATTAAAATCTGCATCGTTGTGTTCGAGGAGAACAACCTGCTTTGAGTCATACAAAACATCATAGTGTGTGCCTTGTGTCATAGGTTGCAGGTCGTCACCGAATAGAACATCGACCACCCCGTTCGCGAAAGTGAAATCAAAGTAACTTTCTTCTTGACCCGAACCAGTATACTCGAGATTTTCTTCGCTCGGTCTACCGATTGAAAAAGTCGCATCGTCTCCGTATGTCACTTCTACATCAACAGAGAAGAATGTACGAAAAAATTGTTTGATAGAAAACTCCGTACCCTTAGAACGATATAACAAACTCGAGAACTGGAGGGCGGAACGCTTATCATCAAATGCTTCGAAATATGGTTTTCCTAAAAGTAGTTCGTTTGATATGAACGAAAGAAACTCTTCTTTTGTCTGGGTTATGTCTCTTACAGACATTACATCGCGTATATTAGAAACTGGGTTACTTGGTTCTTCTAGACTCTCGTAGTATTTTTCCAGAAAGTTTACTAATTTCGTATACTTATCATCAAAGTGTTCGGGCAGAGCACCATAAACTTCATAACGATCGAGTTTGAGGTCGCGGCGATAAGTATCTGTTATAGTTTTGTCAAGAGACATGTGATTACCTAGTGTCTACAAGAATTTCTTGGTTAAATGACTCTTCTGCGTCATATCGGATTATATTGTTTCTGACGGAATCTATCACTGACTGGTTTGCGGGAACCGCAAAAACTTTGATATAGTTGATCGATGAGGGAATAGATTGTACACTCAGGGAATTTATCGTAACCCTTCCCGTGGAAGTATCATAAGAACCTATATTATCTATAATAACCTCGCCATCAGAAGACCGAACCATCTCCAAGGTTGTCGTTGGCACTTCCTCAAACACAACCGGACTTGCTCCTTCTTCAGATATTATGACTCTTTGGTTTAGTTTATTTCTTATATACGCTTCTTCGTTCTCATAATTAAAAGAGGAAGTGTAGACAGTTTTGTCAGAAGAAACTTCCGGGTCGCGAATGTTTGATGGGAAATAGACATCATAATCCTTAGTGGTACCAAGTTGCGGAACAATTCTCCTACTAAGTATAACATTTGCTCGGGAAGAAAGAACAGAAGGATCTGTCGCATCGACGGCAGTCAACATGTTTGATTGGCGAAACACCTGAGAAAACTTACCAGTATTCTCTTCGAAATAATTGTTCACTGAGTTCTCGACAGATTCCCTAATTGTAGCAGCAGATAAACCAGACAAAGCAGGGTTGAACTGAAAGAAAACTTCTGTCGATATATATGTCACGACAGGATCTACAAACGTGAGGGAAAACGAGGCAATTTGGAACTGGTCTGATAGGGAAAGTATACCCTGTCTCGTGTTTGATATTGTTGTTGACGGCAGGTCTTCTTGCCAAACAATGGAGGTGAAAACTGTCCCGAAGTCTGGTTCGGGATTATCTTCCCCGCCCCAAGATTGTATATCTTCTATGAATGCAGAATACTTCTTTAGAATCAGGGTGGAGTAGTCATCGGCAGTAACCATTCTATTTTGCGCTGCGAATTGGAATGGCGCATTCTTGCGAATTGATTCGATACCCTCCTTTTCACCGCCACCCGAAGACCTTGCCGAAGAAGAAATTGTTACGTTGTCAGGATCAACCTCTATGCCGTTGAGGGATATCGAAGAAGTGAGAGTCAGCGTAGAAATTCCGTTTGCGATTTCTCCATTCGCTCGAAGATATTCAACCTCAACAACATTACCTGCATCAGGCGAAATGCCCAAGGAGGTTCCGTTTCCGAAAGACAACTCATAAAAACCGTTGGGCGACTCTCGTAACACATAGAGTCTTGATAAAGAACTAATGTTGCTGGCATTGAGTAGATTCGTATAAACAGAAAACTCAGCATTTTCTGTTATTGCCGAACCTTGGTTCTCATAAACTTTGACAATTGCTGTTGAGGTGTCAATATCTGTGTCAGGGATAACATAAACATCATCAGAAGAATTGCCTACGATAAACTGACTCTTTCTTTTTTCCCCCTCGTATACAATTACGGGTTCATCAGGAGAAGCGGAAGGGAAGAAAGTGTATATCCCGTCAGACCTGTTTGCCTTTAGCGCAACCCTGTTTGTGAAGGTGTAGTCTCTATCGTCCCTTTCTCCGCGCAGAACTAACTCGCCTGGCTGCAGGGTGTAATTTTCTAGCGTCCCAGGAACCCCGATCAAATTCGCCGAGAAACTTATAGGAATCTCGGAAGACTTCTTAGAGTCTGGCACATAACCAAGGGACTCTGCGAGAGATATAACAGATGGACGTAACTGTGCTGTCACGAGAAAAGATTCGTTCAGGGCAAAGTTTGCCTCAAGAGCATTGTAGTGGGTGTTGTACGCCAAAACGTCCAGTATGTTAGAGATACCAGATGCTTCGAAGTCGTAATCATTGAATTCCCCAGTACCCTTTAAGTATGTCTTGAGGTTTTCTTTAATCGTTTGGAAGTCTAGTTCAGTTGACCGAATTGTTGTGGACATATGTTTACCTAAACCTATTCATGTTTACGGATGTCTTAAATCCTTTATTATTTATTTCGAATTCAACCACTATCCGGACGTTGTTGTTGACATAGGATCCTATATTCGCAATACCAGCAGAGATCAATTCTTCGCCGGAATAGAACTTAACGTCAGTTATAACTGCTCTCGGTTCCCAACGCTTGACCGAAGTCTCTATCCTGTCTTTAAGGTATGATACAGAATATTCCGCTGAATGTTCGAACAACATCTCACGAAGATTTGCACCAAAAGAAGGTTCGAATGGTTTCTCGAGAGTATTCGTGAGCAAAAGATTCTCGACCGATTGTTGTACTGCGCGGTAATCCAATTTCTTATAAATGTCACCGCTGAAATTTCCTTCTGTGTCCGGACTACCGACTTTGGGCGTAAAGGAGAGGTCTATATCGGAATAGAATTTCTTCTTTGCCGTTACCTTGGTTCCTTTCGAAAGTCCAGGAGTTACTCTTTGCAGTGCCATCTTGCGCTCCAGTTAATCTGCTGTATCTATTTATACGCAGATCAACCAACTATTTCAACAAGATCATATCCGCCGAACATCCTTCTGTTGTAGTAAGAACATACTTTCATCTCAAAGGTTGCTTCGAATGAACTGGTCACCTTCGGCATAACAACAATCAATTGCTGCGAAAGAGTTCCGTCCGGTCTCGTCATATCGTAATCCAGACTGAGTTGGTCGAAGAAGAAGGTGTCTCGGATATACAAAGCAAGGTCAAATGTTGCACTGTAGTCAACCTTTCCTGCCTTGTTGTATAGCGTGTAAACTACTGCACGACCTTCGTTCTTCAATTCGTTTATTGTTGGGCGACCAGAAACTATTGAGCGTTGACTTTTACAATTGCCGTCTGTTGCTTTATATGGTTCTCTCCACAAACGACTTTCGACAGGTTCTTCGGGAGTATATGCTTCCCTGATTCCATTAGATGGTTTATAATAACCTTCAGTTACCTGCAACCTGTATGAGGAAAATTCTTTAAGAGAAGATACTCCTTCCATCAACCATGCGTGCAGGTACCATTGCCTTGCCAGATCTTGGCGAACATTTATGAGAGGGATTGAATCCAAAGAGCATCTTGAACCAGGACAACCAAGGAACTTCGAAATTGTCGTAGACTTTGACAACTTGGTTGAACTTGTTATGGGTGCGCTATGTCTGTCTGGGTTATAGACTGGATCAGCGAGGATAGTTCTCTTGTCGCTCCCTCTGTTCTTTGGAGTGAACTTCTTCGACAACCTTTCAAGTGGGTTGCCCAGTAAGGTGTACCCAAAGCGAGGTGTTGGTTCTGCTTGCCCTGTCCTTGTCACCTTATACTGCCCAGTTGGCAGGGGTTGCGAGTAAGAAGCATGAACACGATTTTCCGCGACGAGGTTCTTTATACAAAGGGCACCATCGGTCTGCCTCTCTGGAGAAGTGGATAAATCATCTGCCCCGTCCATGGTTCTTAGTTTGGAACGAATCTCTGGAGTTGAAGGAGTCCAATGAAAGTAATTGGTGTATGTGTCAAACTTGGATATCTTTGACTCGATTGTTCCATCTGGGTCAACAATGACCGTTCTCACTGCATATGGGGAGACTTTATTATAAACCTCCCACCAGTCTGCGGATGTAGAATATTTTCCGGCGAGATTGTCAGGCAATCTATTTTTGGATTGGTTCCATGCTGGTCGAGGGTTCCAACCCCAACCACCATCTGCTTCGTCAAACACGTAGTCTGGTTTTGTTGTGAGTAATGTAGGGGTAAACGCCTGGATATCCACCGAGGTCTCGTTCGCAGCGAATGCTTCTGATGCATATTCTGCATATTTCGAAACATGTGCTTCCTCGGAAAACTTTGCATACTTGCAAGTCCATGATTCAAGCGCACGACCTATAAGGTTTCCTTGGAAGGTGGTGTCCTTTCCATTATCGCCGCCCTCGCCACCGCCAGTGAACAACGAACCTATGTGGTGCCAACCTTCGCCGCCTATCTTACCAGTTGCTCCTGTGACAACGACATCCTTACCTGAAATGACTGCGTTCTGTCCAGAGGAAGTGCTGAAAGTATCCTGTGCTGTCAGACGATTATTTCTTCCCGCGTTGACGATGAAGTCTTTAGCGACAATTGTACGAACGTCTTTCTTGGCGACAACCTTCAACTCGGAGGAATAGAACTCGAAAGCATCACCCCAGACGCGCACGTCTTTGTTTCCACGAACCAAGGTGCTGTGTATGTCACCAACTTCTGTTATGTGGGAACCATTGACAGAGTGGTTGAAGTTTGAACCAACGCGCAGGTTATAGGTGCCACCGACATCGACGTTATAGTCTCCGTTGACAGTCAGGTTCAGGTCACCGTCATAAGTTAAGTTGCCTTGCCCTGTGACGACCAGTTCATCATCTGCGCCAACCACGCGAACTTGGTTTGCTCGAGAGGCAACAACAACAGAACCGTCTTGCTTTAACTCAACCCCTGCTCCGGTGCGATGCTTTATCAGAACCCTTTCGTTTCCTGGGGTGTCATCTATCTCGAAGGAATGTCCGGTTGGGGTAGTGTTTGACTGGTTGAACGGATAAATCGAAGAAGTCGGAAAGGGCACATCAAAACTAACGCCTATGGAAGAACCACCAACCCAGAGTTCGTTTATAGTAACACCCCGAGCAGTACTGCTGATGCTAGATGAGAACCAGTTTTCTCTATAAGGGTATTCTCCGGTCGGGTCTGCCATGCCGTCACGAGAAATACCCAATGTAGATTCTTTCGCAATGCCGTCTTCCTTGGCAAGGCGATTTTCAATTTTATTATCAATTGTGGTCAAAAGGTTTTCTCCAAAACATCAGTTTCTTTATTTAGAGCAGAAGGAGTTGACAAGATTACACCTTTTCTGGATACCTGGGGTTCCTCCAGTCTTTTTATTACTTCTGTTGGGGAAAACGCCGTTTGTTTATACGGGTTCGTGTAGAGACTACTTTTGTTGAAGTTGTTGAACACATAGTCTCTGACGTCGAACCCAGGATCCTCTTGATTGGGGTCGATGTCCATGTGTCCAAGTGCTTGTCCGCCAGGAAATTGTTGAAAGAAAGTTCTCATTATTTGATAGAAAGAATTATATTGAGAAAGAGTTATAGAACGAGAAGAAGCAACTTCATATAGGTTCTCAGAACCACTTGACGTATTCAATCCGCCAACAAAGCAAACCCCGATGGAATACCTATTGTGTCCGAGGGTGTTGCAGTGATTTCCTTGCGCATTTAAGGGCAGTCCTCTCTCTACGGAACCATCACGTCGAATTATAAAGTGGTAAGCATTATCTCCCGCTCCCGTGAGTTCGGTTAGTTGCGCAGCACTCAGGTTTGCGTTAGTATAGGTTTCTGACCAATGAACAATTATCTCAGAGACTTCTCTGGTGATACTCGACATTTCTGCCTCAAGTTCCTCTACAGAAGATATGAAACTTCCTTCGGGATTTATGGTGTCTGCGTCTATGAGAAATGCGTTGGGAGAAGGAAGTTCTTCTGTCTGCTCTATAGTTCCCGCTATGGTCCCACGAATCTGCCCAGAAGTTTTGGTCAAGGAATTCATAGAAACTTCGGTTTCGCTCGCGCCTTTAATGTAAGCAGCTGCGTATGTGTCTCTTTGTTGTTCGGACAAGGAGTCCAGTTCAACATTACCAAACTCATCTGCAGTGGAGTCAACGAGACTCCTAACCAGAGGGTTTTCGGAAACAGAAGAAATTTGAGGAAGATCTTCTGCGATATTAAATGTCCCGCTTCCTTGAAGGAATGTGGCAACTAAATCCGGAGATACGTTTGACAGTTCGGATTGAGAAAGAACAGAACCCAAAGAAGCATCTACAACCGCCTTAACGTTTCCTGTTAGTTGACTAACCATCCCAGCAAGGTTGTCTCCGATACCGAACTTACCGAGAACAGCATCAAACCCTCCGGTCATTTCTAACAGTTTTCTCTCATACTGATTTATAAACATATTCAGTTGGTCGTCTATAACAGAACCGACATCGAAAGTGCCCGAAGAAATGTTACCAAACACGCTGTTGGATTTTAAAACAGATGTCAAAGAATCTAACGACAAAGAAGGGGTGAAGGGAAGCATTATTCCTGCAACTATATCATACACCTCGGTAGGGATATTCCCTGGAATGTCTGTATCGATGTCAGAAAGATATTCGCTTATGGTGTTTACTATCTCGTTTCGAATAGGTTCGGGCATAGTGCCGCCCGACAAAATAGAGAGGTCTTCCACGGCACCGGTAGCACTTTGAATCCCTGTTGCAACGATGTTGTTAAATTCTGATTGAAAAGGAATTGCCATATTAAGAATTACCATTTGTCGGGGATATGTAGTCGAGTATCTTTTTTCTATCGTCCTCTGATACTGTCATGCCTTTCTTTGGACCGAAGGATGACATAGAAACCGAGGGGGTGGAACCATCATACATACCAGTCTGTCCGTCGATATTATCTCGCAGTAACCTGTTAATACTCTCTGGAGCAGCAGAATTTATTATGATCATAGGATAATTGTTTCTCTCGTTATCAAGGTGGTACAGAGAAGAATCGTTAAATTCACTAGGCGTTGTTGCAGAAGCAGAAGGCGTAGAAGTAGAAGGTTGAACATTGATGCCAGAAACGCTCTCAACTATCTGGGTGTATGAATAAGTTGCCGTCGACGTTTGCTCGAATTCCCATTCAATGCCAAAAAGTGGTCCGGCATCGGAGAATAAAAGCGCACCGTCTCTTGCGCCAACCACGCTCTCGAATTTTTCACCGCCATTGGCGTCATGCGAGGAAAAACCGCTGTTCTTGATGAGGTTACCTTGTCCAGGAACCTCCATCTCTCCGTGAATATAAACAATGCCAGTGCCATAGGTGACATTGTCTATGTCAGTGACTTCTTCTGTGACAGAAACCCAACCGTCTTGTCTACCCTGTTGCTCTGGGTCACCAGAAGTGGAGTAGAAGTTTCCGAATCTCTCGAAGTCCCTGTTCGAATACCTGCCAATCTTCGACATATTGGCGATAAACCAAGCACGTATTGTCGCCGCATGGGTGTTGACCAGACCACTGAGGTCGACTTGGTCGTATATGCTTCTAACGTATGAATTTACTTCTGATAATCTTATCTTTGCCATTACCTACCACCAAGGGACTTGAATATACTTTCCGCTTTAGATTCTGCGGTTGCTTGATCGCAAACAGTGTTTGGGTGGACAAAATTCTTAACGAGGATGGCCACTTGGCCATTGCCATTTTGTTCTATGCCGTCGACCACCTGGCCATATTCTGTACCCTTTATAGAACGACACCTCGTCATCTTAGAGTAGGCGACAGAATTACTGGTCTTTATCTCTTGCAGTATATACATTAGTTGCCCAGAAAAATCTTCCACTGTGCGCGAAGGCGATAACCTCTGAATATATGCAGTGAATCTGGCGAATCTCGGAGAATTATTCGGCCAACCAGCAAGACCGAAACCATTTTCGGTTTGATTCGAGCGCAACCCGCTTATGGTTTCCAATACCCCAGTCACAGAAGAAGCTTCTTTCGCAGACAACCCATTATCTATAAAGAAAGCAGCGACATCATATGCCCCAAGTGGTTCAGAGTTTTCTGGTTCTTGTCCCTGATTAAAAACAGGATCTTGCATCTGAGAATTTGATTGTTGAAACTCGTAAGAAAATGGGTTTGCTGCTATGTCTGTTCTCCCAGAAGCTTGCACGGAGGATGGGTATTCCACTCTCGGCAGGGAACCAAGTACCATCGGAAGTTGAGAATGTTTTCCATCAAGGAACATCCCGAACACAAGGGTTCCAGGAAGTATTTGGCAATGTGTACCGAAACCAGAACCACCAAAGGTGTCGCTTGGCGTCATAACCTGCGCCCAAGGGAGGTCGACTTGGGGGATGTCGTTGACGTCTCTCGAGTGTATGCCGTGAACGCGAACTTGTATTCTGCCTTCCAATCCATACGGCGGGGAATTATCTATTACTGTAGCAACGAACCAACGAAAATCGTCCCCATAATACTCATGATTGAAAACGCTCATATAGTGGCACCCTTTGATGCTATCTTCGAAATACTCACAACAATCTCGTGTTTGGTGTCGATGAACACATTCCTACACTTATGTATCAAATACTTACCAGACAACTCTGAGTTGTAAGCACCTCCCGCATCTTCGTCTACATTAGAATTCAAGAAATCGATCATAACAGTATCTCCCACAGAGACACCCGAATTACCTTCCGCCATTGCTTGGAAAAATGTTATGCCAGGAATAACGATGTCAATCATATTTTTATTGAACATGCTTTTCACGGAATTAGAACGAACCTTATTCAATGCCTCAGAAGCGTCTTGCGCATCGTGGTAACTGTTTATTGAACCATATGTACCATAAGAAGTGAGGATACTGAAGTGCCTTGAGTTCCATTCGTGGGGAGACTTAGTTTCGCCCGCAAAGGTTAATTCTTGTTTATCATCGTACACATTTTGATTAGCATAATCTGGTATGACTTTGAGTCTTTCTAAATTTTCTATGTTATCTTTTATAGAATAGTGTTTTGTAAACTCTTGACTCGTGTATGTGTCAACACTACCAAGTTCAGAACCAATCGCGCCTTCATGCATCATCTTCAACGTGTCTTGTATATTTTCTGCCACAATTGTTTTCACAGAAACGCCTTGGTATGATAGGTCTTTGCTCGCTACGCTCTGCGCTGATGCTGCAGAGTATGTGAGGGGCAGAAGTTCATTAAACGTTGGCGCGGTCATCATATATTCCAAACTACCGAAGCGGAGTTTGTCCCGACCTTCTGCCTGATCGAATATTGTTTGCCAAACATAAAATGGGGCACCAATTCTCGTTGTTGCTCGATCAAGCAACCACTCAACAGACTCAAGGGGACTTATATATGGTATGAGAACCTTCACTGGTTCTTGTACGGAAGGAAACCCTCCGGTGTAAGAAATATCCACGTCAACGTCAAGGTGGTTTTTTAATATCGCTTCCGATATTAACTCAAGTTTTCCGGTGTATGACCTAGAGACCTTGGTATTAGCATCCCTGTATGCATGAGGGGATATCAGGTTTATGTGATACACCTCAGAGCGATCCCCAACTTTGTTGGTTTGTACGATAGAAACGATACTCAACTCAAGGGTGAAACTTAGATTGCCGACAGAACTCTCTACGCTCGATATAGTGAACCTAATTTTTTCAGAACCGAGGATTTTTATTTCTTCGAACAACCCAATATCGTCCATGCAAACCAGTTGCGCAGTAACATAAGGTTTTTCTATGTCCTCAAAAAAAGACAACTCTTTGATGTAGTTGGTTATGTTATATTCTTCCTCTTCCGCAAATCTGTCGGCGAAGATAGAGGCTTCGTCGATCTTATACTCTTGCCCGAGGTTTTGTGTTTGTCTGCCCGTCATTACAGTCTCTGCTTCAACAATGCATTATAATCAGAAACCAGTTTTATGACATTTTCTGGGCGAATAATAGATATTGTTCGCATTTCGTCATTCAATTCGACCATTCTCTGGTAGTATGATACCGATTGAACGGTGTTGACGCTAGTCCAATCAACGGGGTATGGGGTGGTTGATTGGTAGGTGGGGTATACCCAGTCGCCGGAAGAATTCTCGTAGTGGTGTATTGCATCCCAACCATTATACACGCTCTGAATAAATGTTTGGTCGATAACCGCAGGGGTGTATGATGGGTCTGCAATCAAGGAAGATACTTCGGAAGCAGAAATGCTATTGACTACATCCCCCGTGGAATAACTGCCAGTTGTACCGACCGTTGTTATCGTTTCGCTGTCTAGGTGTAGGGCGAAGAGATTTTGGTCGACCTTCAGTATTTTCGCAACAATGCCGCCTGCAGGTATGTGTATCCAAGAACCAACTTCGAAGTTGGGACTCGTGGAAATTGGTCTTGTTCCGAATCCTACATCCAAAGAAACTCCGTTGGTGGTAATGACTTTGTTTGGATAATACTTCTGCGCCTTGGCATACAGTTCTGAATTATCCAGAGGCCAACCATTTATTCTCAGGTGTTCGTTGTTCAGAAACAGGGTCCAATAGTGGTCAGTCGTGCCATAAACCTCGTATGAGAGTTGGTCAGGTCTTTGGTTGTTTTGTATATAATACGATTGATAGAAAACCTGTTCCTCCCTGATTTGGTCAAAGATGTCGATGTAAACAGACAGGTTTTGAAAATTTACCGGCAATTCTTGGTCGCCGAACCTGTAGGGAACTGACGGGAAGTTTTGGAAAAATTTAGTGCCTGACATTAGTATCCCTTCCCTATGCTTTCTCTATTCAAGGTCTTAGATTCTATAAAGGTCATCGCAATATCTATCTCAGAGTGGTACGGTTTACCGTCCTTTCCCCTAAAAAATGATTGCGCTGTAGTATTGTAGTTTGTGGTGAAAGAGTCTAGGTATGCTGGTTCTATCTTCTGTGCTGTAGACAATTCGCCATCATAAATTTGTTCTATCTTGAACCTGTTCGGGAACTTATAACCCAATTTCAGGGAAAGATCTCCAACATCGAAGGGTATCTCCTCGGGATATAACTCGGTACGAAATAACTTTATGATAGAAGCGATTAAATTTGCTTCATCTTCATTGACTGGTATCAGTTTAAATTGGAACGCAAACGACCTCAGTCCAACCTGCTTGAACAGTGCCCTTGTGTTTGGATTCGGGGATGTTCTGGATCTTGCTCGCGCCGTGGTACCTGCTGTTTCGTTGAGTTTTGCTGTTACGCTGCTTATTACGGAATTCTGAACCTCTTTATTTTTAAGGGAGTCCGAAGGAAGGGCAAGGCTTTCGTCTTTATAATCTACAAATCCTGCGCCAGCCGCGCCCAGTTCGGCGTTTTCATATTCAACTTTATCTGCATACTGAACGCCTTGGGGCAGGAACAGGTTTACCTGGCCACCTAATGGAGTGTCGAACTCGTTGACCAATGTGAATCTCAACTGCCCCTTATATGACAAGGTGTCTTGCGGGAAGGTTAGGGTAGTCCCTCGCCTCTTCGCGGATACTGTTATTTCTCCTAATTCTTCTGGCATGCCTTTGACCTAAATATGTTTATCTTTGACTCTATTTATACTCCATGAACAAGACTTATAAAGGCAAATACAAAGTCAAGAACCCCAGCAAGTACAAGGGTGACACATCAAACGTGGTCTACAGAAGCAGTTGGGAAAGAGATGTTATGTCCTACCTTGACGACCACGCTAGTGTCTCCGAGTGGAATAGCGAAGACTTCATAATAAAATACTTCTATGATGTAGATAAAAAATATCACAACTACCACATGGACTTCTGGATAAAGTTCACTAATGGAACTGTTCTCCTGGTCGAAGTTAAACCCGAGAAACAAACAAGACCACCAAAGTCAAAGAACCCTCGTTCGAAGCGAGGTCTGAATGAAGCATTTGCTTATATCAAGAACCGCAACAAGTGGGAAGCAGCAGAGAAGGTAGCGAAAGATAACGGTTATGGTTTCGTTATCTGGACCGAGATTGAGTTGACCGAGATGGGAATACTCAAGAAGTCTCCAGGGAAAATCAAGAAACTAAAACCGCATCCACCATTCAAAAAGAAAAAGAAAACCTAACGCCGCCCAGTTCGAGACGAAGTCCGGTCACTCTTATCAACAGCAGAAGGTGCACCAGAGTTCACAGTTGTATTATTCGAAACATTGCTTGTCGATGGTGCGTTGATGGCGACCGTTCCTCCCGAGTTACCTTGTGCGAGTCTCGCGTTACCGTCATTCATCTTGGTCGTTCCGGTCGCCATTTGCTGTGATGCCATGGCAGCATTTCCGAATCCAGAAATAGGCGATGCTGCGAAGTCATTATATGTTATAATTTCTCCGCTGGTAGGATCCATTTGGTTGGAGTGTTGCGCCATGGGCATCCCAGTTGCGGGGTCACGACCGATAGCGGTTTTGATTGTACCCGTCTTTGCTCTGCGTCTAGGGTTAGATGGAGTCTGATTGGACTCCCTAACCGCAGCAGCTGCTGCTTCTGCGGGAGACATATCTGGGTGCACCCTGTGGAGCAGTTCTAGTTCATGGGCGGTCAGAGGTGGTGGTTCATATAGCGGATCGTCTGGGTGTCTGGTATCACCTGCGGGTGCATACACGCCAGTTTGGGTAATTTTTTGGTATTGCGTTTTGACTGTTCGCATATCTTCATCAGAAAGATCGTCGTCTTCGATTATTGCCTGCAGTTGTTCTGCTGTGGCAGTTTCCAATCCTTCCTCATTCAAGCTGCTGTTTACACGAGGCAGCCAGGTTTTATCATACAGATTACTCTTCTTCGCCTGTTCCATTCCGCTCAATTCTGTAAGATCTTCTTCAGATAACTCTTTGATCTTTGCCTTACCTAGGATGTCATCTATTCCGAACAAAGAAAATGCGCCAGTAATCAATCCCCGAATGAGGTCTTCAATACCGTCGACAATTTTAGCAAACAACTCTGTGAAACTAAAACTATCGAGTAGTGTCTCAACCTGATCAAACCCCATCTTTCCTGCCAACCAAGAGATGGCACTCTTCACCAGATCCATAGGAATTGTGATGATTTTACCGATACCTTTGATTGCGCCCGCCATTCCGGCAATGATTTTCGAAAAGAGGTTTCCGCTGTCGTTCATGAATCCATCAATTGCGCCGGTAATGGTATCCCATGCGACAAGAAACACTCCTAGGAAAGGCACAAATCTACCCAGTCCCTTCCCTATTTGGAAAAATATCTTAAAGAACGTTTGTGCAAATTCGAAAATGGTACCAAACAAGCTGGTGACCAGTTTTAATGGAGCGAATATTCCCTTAGAACTACTTTTTATCGACTCTATAAATGGAGAGATTGATTTTCCGAGGTTTTTGAATTCATCGAGTACTGTACCTAACTTCTTAATAAACTTATTCTTTGTGAATGCCTGTTTGATGGATTTAGCGATTTTCGAGACTTGCTTTCCGATCATTTCTGGCACTGCTTTTATAGTATTTGCTATGGCACCAAAGTAGGATTTTACAGAGTTTCTGAGTTGGGATGCAAGTTTTTTTACGTTCTCGGGCATAAACTTTGCTATGACCGTGGCAATCGAAGCAGATACTCCGGCGATAACACCCGCTGCAAGTCCCGACAGAGCACCGAGCAACATACCAGACATCTTTGCTGGGTCGTCTACCACCAAATCGGGGTCATCTATAACTATATCCTTTTTTGCCCCACTAGATTTTCCTAATTGAGGTGTTGTCCGACTCGCCAATAAAGCGTTCTTCTTCGCTTCATCGAACATAGCGTTTAGCGTATAGTTTATGCGACCCAATTCCTGTAGAATATCATATAGAATGCTACTCTGGTCTTGTTCTATAGCAACAAGTTCATTAGAGATCTGTAGTTCTTCTACGATGGCAGTTAATGTCGACATATTATTATCCTATGCTGTCGGAGTCTATTTATACTACCGCATGGCATTTCTTTGTTCGATCTTTTCGTTTTCTTCTTTGATGTATTCTATAAGAAGTGCAACATAGACTGCCCTCTCCCAAGGTAACATATTATCCAACTCCGTTAAACTATAGTTATGATGCTGCATCAAAGAGAAGTTGGTCTTGTAATGGTTTACAAGGTTATCATGGGACAGGGTTACTAGAAAAAATCAGATAACCCTTTCAGTTGCAGAGAATTCTCTGCACCGCATTCTTTGCAGTTGAATTTAATATCTTGTTTTAAGGCGGGGACATTTTCCAGAAATTTCGTCAAACCAGATAACTGATCAGCGGTCATAGATTCTACGAATTCTAGAAGTTCCTCTTTGGTTTGACTCGCGGCATCGATACGTTCTTCTGTTGTCATTACAGATGCTATGCAAGCGACAATGGTTTCCAATGCAGCACCCATGTCTCCCTCATCCGCGGAATGCATGCCGGAAAGTGAATCATATGTCGGGTACTTCATCTCGACAGATATAGTATCGGTCAACTGCACAATATTCGAACCCTTCGGTACATCAACATTCAGGGAGTCGAGGTCAACGGTGTATTCGTTTTGCTCTTCGCAGGAATTACATTTGATGAGAATAGTAGAAGTTTCGCCGACAGACTTTGCCCGAACCTGAGTAAACAGGTACTCAATATCAAAGGTGGCGAGTTTTTCCACAGAGATGTTTGACTTCGGGTCTATGCACGCATTCAGGGTGTCGCTCATAGCAGACAAACACATTTGCATGTCTTTGGACTCAAACGCCTGTAGCAGAATCTTTTCTTCTTTGACCAGGTATGGTCGGTATTTGACGCGCTGTCCCGTTGAAGGGATTGTCACAGAAAAATTTAGGGTTTCGTTAATCTTGGGTAATGCCATTATAATAGACTCCAGTTCAATTATTTAATAAGGTAGTTCGAGTATGTCAATGATACTGTAAACTCTAGCGCAGCAGTCTGTGCTTGGTTATTTAGGTCGATCTCTGCCAAGGATGTTGGGTATGCTTTCACCAACTCTGCAGCATACGCAATATTGCCCAACTTATCAAGTTGGTGTATTGTAACGCTCTTTGCATAGTTGCCGTGAAATCCTGCCGTGAATGGTGGCGTGGGCGATATGATACAATCCATCCACTCTTGGAAGTATTTTCTTGCAGTGTATCTATTAGTCAGGTAGAAAGTCAAGTTAATATCACCAAGGGCATAACCATTGGCGACTTTGATTTGTTCCATGCCGATATTCCTATCAGCAACAGAAAGGTTCTTCCCAGGGATTCTAGCAGAGGTGCAAAGATCTGTTAATTCACTTCTCCCCAATGTGTCTTCTGCTCTCGACCCATCTGGTTTTTGGGTGCCAGCAAGGTTCGGGAGCAGGACGCGATAACGGTTGCTTGATGCAATTCCGCCTTGATCCTCTATAAGACTCCGCAGGTTATTTGTGCTGAACCTTCTGTAATCGTTTGGACCGTAGTCTATGCTCATAGCGGTTTCCTTGCTTGTATCCGCGTTTCTTTATGTACCTTAGTCTCGGTCGCCTTTCTGAAGTATGCTGTCGGTAGGTGCACAGCAACCTCCCATTCATTCCCAGGGACGTTAGCAACCTTGCCCACTATCTGCGAGTAGAGGTATCTCTTGACGCAGGGACGGTGTTCACGGAGAAAGGTTTTGCCAAGCAGGTATTCGTAGTCTATTTTGAGTCTCGTTGTTCTGTCGAACTTTGTGTTGCTTACTCTTCGAAGCAGATTGTAATACAGTTTCTGCCTCAGGTCTATTGGTAGATAGTGCAGGTTCAAACCCAAGAAACCCTTCTTGTATCTATCTAGTATGATGACAAGTGGAAACCTGTCATAGTATTTCATGTCTAAGATGTTGAGTGGTTTATAGAAGAACATATACATCCTTCCGATAAAATATGTTCCCGTGACGGGCAACTGGGATTTTGTTCTGTTCCTATTGACAGTCAGTCCGCCAATCTCGTCCATCTTGTCGAAGAACCAATCGCGGGATGCCTTTGTGTTGGCGTCAAGACCCTCTGCCTCGAGTTGATCTTTGTATACTTTGAATAGGTTCTCGTCCATATGTTTATTTATACAGCGACGAGGATGTTTTTCGAGAATAAAAAAAGCACCCCGCAGGGTGCTTAAAGTTTGAACCCATCGGGGTTTAGTCGTCAGCGTTTGCCAACTTCTGGAAGTAGGAGAACGCATCCTCGTCACCGCCATCCCCTGCTTCCTCAGCAGTTGCAGCAGCAGCACTGACAGCAACCTCGGGAGCGGGAGCAGCGGGAGCAGCAGGTGCTTCCTCTACCTTGATGTCCGCAGCAACTTCACTGGCGATAGTCGAGGGAGCAGAAACGCCCAGAACTTCCGACAGTTTTGCTTGCAGCGCATCATACGACTTGTAGTTTGCTGGATCAACAAACTGGTTAATGTCGTGGAGTCCGTTCAAGACGGTCTGCAGTTTAGTCTCGTCTCCGTCAAGCAACTGCGAGGGTTGCTTAAACTCAGAACGGTCATAGTTGCGATAACCTTCGACCTGACGAATCTTCAACTGGAAGTCGGCACCTTCCCACAGGTTGAACGGGTCAACAGGAGTTTCTCCAGGGAACTGGGGAGACATCATGTCGTTAATCTTATCAAAGATCTTCTTACCGAACTGGTACATGAATACCTTGCCTTCGTTTTCGGGGGCAGAAGGGTCAGAGATGACCAAGATGTTGCAGACGTAGTGAAGTCGACGCTTCTGCTTACGAACTGTCTCTCGGTCTTCCTCGTTACCGGAGTTCCACAACTTGGTGTTGTGCTCGCCCAGAGGGTCTTGTTCACCGAGGGAGGTCAGAGACTTCTCGATGTACCACTTTCCGGTTGGACCTTTGAAACCGTGGTCCCAGTATCGAACCCAAGGCACTTCGCTTTCGGAGGGGAGAAAACGGATAACAGCATAACCATTCTGTGCTTTGTCCACAGTAGGTTTCCAGATATCGGGGTTGTCTCGGTTAGTTTTTTCGCCACCACCCGCTTCTTGCGCGGCAGTAACCAGTTTGCTGATGTCAGAACGACGTGATTTTAATTGTGATAAATCCATGTTTGTTTCCTTGTATAACTGAAGTATTAAAAGTTTATATGGCAGTATGCGCCATTAGTATATAGTACAGCAATGGGATTGAGATGTCAACAACTGCCTATTCAACAGGCAGTTGTGCAGACTTCTCGAGGAAATTGAGACTCATCGCCTCTGCTTCCAACTTGGATTTAACCACAGTCGAAACATACTTCTTGGCGTCCTCGAGTTCTATCTTATTTTCTTCGCAACAATACAGAACAGCATCCATGTAGGACAGTCGGTGTTGTTGTACTGCGGACTCAACAAGTTTGCTGAACTTGGACTTGGTGAGGAATTCGAGTTGGTTCGGTTCGTCACTCATCGGGGGTCTCCTCCGGAACGTCAACACGGATAATTCGAGTATTCTGCTCGAGTTCATCCATAAGAGTTCTTACTTCCCCATATGGTCTTTCTCTGAGATAGGTAATAATCCAATCGAATGTTGCGCGGGATAACCCTACCAGTTCCTCTCGTTCTTCTGTCATGCATACTCCTTTGCGAGTTCATGGGTCCAAACTTCATCGATATCCGAATAGTAAGTTCCGATGGTTCTCTTAATTGTACCGTCTGGGTTCTTTGCGGGAACCAAACAGATGGTGTTCATAACCCCTTCTCGGTCTGCACCATATTTGTGGTCCAGATAAACACCGTCTTTGATGTAAGTAGAAAGGTTCTTAACATACGCCTGTGCGATCTGGTATTCTGCTCGCGCAGCAGACTCTTTCGAATCCTTTTGGTGACGCATTGCGCGCAACTTATCTCTCCAGTCCTTCAAGATTTGCTTGGTCTTCGCATAATTCAAAGGGTGGGAGTCGTCAAGGACAGCAACGTCAGGGTGGCAGTTTGGTGCCTTGCCTTCGTTCTTCTTCGCTCTTGCTGCTGCCAAACGTTCAACCGCTGCTGCTTTCTGCTCAGGAGACATCGGTTTACGAGTTCGCTTGACCTTGGTCTTCTCCCGAGGGGCAACGCCCATTTCTTCGAGCATCGCGTTTTTCTTTTCTTCTTTCTTTCGTGCGCGTTTTTGCGCGGGGGTCAGAAGGTGATCTAAATCACTCATTACAATGCTCCATTATATTCGGTGAGGGTGCTGAGTTTGAACGAACGCCATCCGCCAGCATCAACGTCCCAACAAACAACGAGGTCGGGCGAATTTGTTGGAGGGTTGGGTGATGTCTCTTTGTGTTGTTTCGGGTCAATCGCCGTGTTCTGTAGAGTAGCGTTCATCTCTCGCAACTCCCCGTTCGCCTTCTCAAACTTGAAGTTTACCACTCCACGCTTCATTTGTCCCACAACCACTTCCTTCGTGGGCGTGTTCGCTAAAGTTAATTTCTCTTCACTCATGCACTTTCTCCTTAATCATACATCTATTATCGTCAACCGGATTGAAAAGGCAACTACAGGTCATCTCGCCACTGCAATGCTATCGGCAATTGCGGTATATTGTCCTTCGACATATTGTGGAACTTGACTGTCAGCATATTACCAACGCACTCGTCTCGGTTTTCCCACTCAACTGCTTTCTCATGCATGTTCCCTGCTGCTGTGACATTGAATGTCCCACCGGACTCGGTCTCACAGATCCAGACAGGGACACGATATTTCTTGTTACCGCGAATGTATGGTTTGCCTTCTTCATATCCGATGACCTTGAACTCTGCGTCATGAAACTCTTTGACCTTGAGTAGTTTGCGTGACCGTTTGTCAGTCCCGTAACCATCTTCGCCAAAGCGCAACATGGTGCCTTCGTAACCTTCTTCGCGCCATTGCTTATGGTGCCCCATAACTTCTTCCATGCAATCGACAGAGAATGTTGGATTGACAACAATCTTCGGATGGAACTCGAATCCACTTCCTTCCTCAAAGTCCTCAGTCCTCTCGGAGAAAGTTGCGTTCTCGTCTACAACATCATAGATGTGGTATTCGACCTGCTCGGACTCCGGAGTCAACTTCTTGATGAGAGATCCCAGTTCCTGTAGCGTCTTGCCATGCAGGTACAACTCACCGTCGAGGTGTAGACCCTGACACCCTGATTCATTGATAGCATCAACGATGTGGGGCAGGTTAATAACCTTGCCCGAGCGAGAATACAGAACACCATCGACAAACAATGCACGGTGCCCGTCCAACTTGGGTTGGACGTATGCAGTTTCCCACTCAATGCTTTCTGGTTTGACCTTATCCAGAGAGGTCGCCAGCATGGGTTTCTTCAGACCAAGCGCATTAGTTGCGGGTGCTTCCGCTGCCTTCTTCGTCTTGACATACCCTTTGTCGATCTTTCGCTTTGACTTGCTGATGTTCTCGAGAACTGCCTGTTCTTCGGGTGTGGTCTCATTCGACCGCCCGATGTTCTTTCCGACAGCAGTGTACTTAGTAGTGACCCACTTCCCGCCAAGTTTGGTTACAGAAGAACTATAGACAACTGCGCCTTCTGTCCAACCTTCCCACGAACCAATGGACTTACCGTGGTTCTTGTACAACGTAATTTTACTCATATATTCAACTCCAAACACATCCACACGATTATGCAAACATAACCAACATAAAACAATTCATTCTTTTCTTCTTTCATATCACAACACCAATGGTATAATGGATGACGCGAGGATACACGCCATGACAGCATTGAGTAGAATTAGTGCGCGGTCTTTCCAGATAATGGAAACAACCAACCAACCAATGCTGGCACTGAATCCTAACACCAGATCGAATTCCCTATACTCCGCGCCAGCAGCGCGGAACGCTACACTCGCGAGCACAAGAAAGGTTGATACCCATTTCAAGTACCAGTCGAATCCCCTCTTCGGGGTCTCAATGTGGGTTGTTGTCATCGGTTGTATCTCTCATAAACATAAACATCAAACCGCGTGGCGCAATCCAGACCACCCACAATGTTACCACACCAATCATACTTCGAACCTTTGATGGGTACTCGTCCTCGAACCAATACACGTTTGCGTTCGGGAATTCCCATCCGTTTGTGAGTCGCGTTGACCCACTTTATGTGCGCCTTGATTTTTAACAACTCGGGGTCGTTGCGGTCATGGGTGGTCATTCGCCAAAATTCGCTTCGTTGTTTATTCACCACTATACTCCTCGCTTCTTCAGTTCTGCCTTGAGTTCGTCCAACCGCTGGCACTCCTCGAGCGAAACGGTCTTGTTCATGGGCAGAGAATCCAGCATACGATAAAACTGGCGTATTTCGGTCTGCAGTTCTTGAATAGTCACATCATTCTCCTCAATCAGAACACCTATTATGGAGCAAATAGGGTCCAAAGACAATATCGAGAAACCTGAATAAAATCAATAACTTACGAGGAGGTCACAAACCGCACATTGGGAGGAGTCTGTATTTTGGGGTTGGCGTGTTTATGGTATAGGACAAATTCTACTTGGGTGAACTCATTGAATATCCCATTCCAGATAGGACGCCAAATATCGAGAAGGCGAAAGTTGTTTCCTCCACTTCGGTCGCTATTGAGTACGACGTCAGTGTAGGAGCGCATGTTGTGGTCAAATATTGAATCAAACCCAAACATGTGAATTTCTTCCGGTTGGTGCCTTGTGGCGGCATAGTGGGTTGCCAAGTGACCGCAGTTGAAGTTTGTTGCGCCTTGGGGTCCATCTCCCGCATATTTGGGGACAGTGGTATAGAACTCGCGTATTTGATGAGAGTGTTTCATATGGAACGATGCGTTTGCTTCCATGAAGGTTTTTGGTCTTGTACCGCAAACCCAGTGGTATGAGTCAAGAGAAATAGAACCCTCGGCAAGGGCAAAGCACATCTTGAAATCGACGATGCAGGTGGTATATGGGTTACGCACCGCAAATGGCGGTTGGTTGCAGATTATAAGTTTTCCTTCTCGGTCACCTTGCCGAATGGATTCTGGCATCATTTGTGCCATGTCCCCGTTGCCCAGAATATATAACTTCTTCGTCATAGTCCTATCTGTTTCCGTATTTCTTGGTTTCCTTTCTCGCCAGTCCAGTGCATGATAACTCCACCCTCTGGCACGTTGTTGTCGACCACGTCAAGTCTCAGTACGTTGTACTTGTGCGGAGCGACAGAGATTGTACTTATACGTTTAATCGGGCAACCTCCGATGTAGTCGTGTAATGCCTCTTGGTCGCCTCTGTAGTTGCCGTCTCGCGAACGTTCTAACCACTGGGGTAAGACTATGGGGGTTCCTTCCACAGCAACCACGCCAGAGTTGTACCACTCGCCGAGTTGGGGTCTGCGCGTAGACCAAGGGTGGTCAACGACCATTGTCAGTTTATTCTTCTCAGTGTACCGAAAGATTCCCGTCGGATCCGACGTTACCTGACAATCCGTGTCTAACCAACAGACCTTATCATACTTTCTGCTGGCGCGCAGAATTGCTTCTATCTTCGAGAACCAACCCGCGCGAGCAGTTGGGAACGATGCTTCTGCGAATGAAGAAATGTTCGTGAGCATATCCTCAGACATACCAAAGTCTGCGATAACCAGCGGGAGTTTGCAGTGCTTCTTATAGTTGTCTATGAACCACGGCAATTGCCACTCAGTGTTCTTATCACAACCTGTCAAGAATACTTCTTTCATATCAATTCGTAGGTCTCATTATAATTGTGTTTGGCGAGACAACCCTGCTGCTGCTGTATTGTGGAGAAAGAGTCCCTCGCTTCAACCGGCCAGGGGTAGTATTCCTCAATACATTCAAAATTCTTATTGCTGATAAAAATGTCGGTTGGTCCAGCACACTCCTTTGCTTTGGCGATTAATTTTCCTGCGCCATATGGAGTGACTGCATATGCATGTGCGCCAGGAAGGTATTGTTTCGAGATGAGTTTGTTTCGACCAATCAATTGTGGGGTGACATACTTTCCATAACTTGGTTTGCCGAAAGACATAATTCCGCCGAAAGCATTGGAAGGAATCTCGTCGACGAAATATGCATCGTGTTCAAGCACCATCAAAGTTTCGTTTTCTTCATACGACTTTTGCCACAACCTGTAGTGAGAACAAAAAGCGGCGAGGCAATTTATGTATCGAGAATAAACTTCTTTAAAACCTTCGGTGGGTATCCCTTCTGATGCAGCAAACTGTTCGACGCCATGGCGAGGAGAAGTCGCCCAGAACGGTTGGACTTCAAAACCAACTCTCTGCGCTGATTTGATGCAACGCTTTGCCACCTGCTCAGATTGCGGGACATCGCTGATAGTTATCACATATCCTTTCATGATGTAGTGGTCGAACCCATCCTTCTAACCTTTGTTGCATACGGATACAAAACTTTCAGTTCGGGAAATAACTGGCGGCACATAACAGCATCGTTTGGCCACATCCCTATGCGTTGAACTTCATCAAGAAGTTTCTTCGCGAATGCGGGTCTGATAAGATATGCGCTGTTGCCAGCAAGTCCCATTGGTAGAGGTAAGTCTGTCGGTTCGTCGATGATGGGTACTCGGTGAATACCTTCCCCACACTGTGCGACTTTTGCATGGAACGTCTGCCCCTTGCGAGTATTTCCTCTCGGGTCATTTAACCCAACAGCACCCCATTTAGGATCTAGCATAATAGAAGATATGTCAAAGTCTCGAAAGAATTCTGCATCGTGCTCAAGTACCATAATCGGTTCGTTGGATTCCGCACATAATTTCCATAGACGGTAATGACTCAGCGCACACGCCACGACCTTGTTCTGGTCTGCTGCTTGGTAAGTCCTTTTATACAACCCAGTGTACAAGCAGTATCCATCATCTACTGTTCGAGTCGGCCAAGTCCAAGCAACCTGTTTACCAAAGACTTCTTGTATGTGGGGATATATGTCTATTGGTTGTGTTGCTTCAAACGTTTGGAACCGCAGAGTGTCGTTGACCTGCCTTATCCAACGGTGTGCTTTGTATCGAGTCGTGTGACTACCTTGGAAGGAAGTTTCGTTGTCCGACATTGTTATGATGTAAGCATTTATCATTTCAGAATCCGTGGGATGTCTTCAGGTTCTTGCTATTAAACTTCACGGGAGCAGGAGAAATATAATCCATATCCACGTTCATACTATTTATGAAGAAATCAGACTGGTCGAGTCCGTGAGTTTCTAATGCATACAACAACCTTCCGGCACCTTTCGGTGTGAGCGCATATGCAGCAGTTCCAGGTGCCATGTCACTAAATTTGAAAACATTTTCTTTGTAATATTTTAGTGGGTACGATATCGGGAACCTTCCTGCACCTTCAGGAAATTCATATCCCAAGAATTGACTCAGCGCGAGTGGACTTGGTGCTTTGAACACGTGGTCGCAGTTTAGCAGAAGATATTCAGAGAATTTAATTTTGGGTGGAGGGGACACGCATATAGAATCGTGTTCGAAGAAACACATCCTCTTATTACCAGCAGCGACTTCTTCCCAGAAGTTGATGTGGTTGGTGAAGCAACTCATCTTGGTATCGAATATTGCTTTGTCTTGTTTCTTAAAACCATCCAGTCTACCATTGGGGACGAGAGGTTTGTTATAATGTTCGCTTTGGGAAACTGTCTTCGGTGTCACACCTGCGTGGAGTTCAACGTCCCAACCGTGAGAAATAAAACTCTTCAGCGAGTCATTTGCTTGCTGTGTAGATTCTGCGTGACCTTCGATGTATATGATACGACCTTTCACTTTCGTACCACCACAGTGGACTTCATGAAATACAAAGACTTATCGACACCAACCTGCTGCGCCATAGACAGGAACTGAGAACTGCCTCTATCCTTTGGGTGATCTATGGCATGCTTCACCATGTCTGCGTTTCCAGATCTATGCTTCAATAGGACTTCTTCGAACCCAGCATTTTCAGTCAGACAGAGAAGTCCTTCTGGGGTAAACCTGAAGAAGTCTCCTGGCCAGTCATGAACCTGATACATGAAAGGGGATGACGCGATGAGCATGCCACCTTTGTTAAGAACTCGGTATGCTTCTTCTACACACAACCATGGTTTCTTGCAGTGCTCGAGAACCTGATTCATTATAACGCAATCGAAAGACTCGTCTTCGTACGGAAGATCATCTGCGCTGACTTCAGGGAATTGCGAGATAGTAACCTTATCAAACTTGGACAACCATTCTTTGGTCTGACCGCTGATCTCGAGGACGGAGTTGGTCGGGTATTGGTTGTTTTCAAGAAACGACCCAACAACCCGCATGTACTCGAGTCGAGTCGCTTTCATGCAATTCTCTCGATGACAGTACATCCACACTTTCCGAGAGGAAGATCAGCAACAACCTTCCATGTGTTGGGTTGCACCTTTTCGATAAACTGGGTCACAACCATGAACAGTTCCCTGCCCTTTTGGTTCACATCATGGAATGCAATCCTTTTTGAAACACTGCTGGCGTGAAGCATGAGTTCGTTCATCAGATAAACTGGATCATGTAGACTGTCGATGTGCAGAAAGTCGCAGGGAGTAACGGAAGCGGTATCTGTTGAACTCATCTCAAGTAGCGTGACCGTCTTACCAGAAGACTCTGCATAATCGTCGACCAACTTCTGCATAGATTGGCGATACTTATTATAGTCAATGTCAACACCAACAACTTCTTCTACACCATCAAGTGTGAGGAACATGGCGAATGTGCCACCTTGCCATACACCCAACTCTTTTACAACAGCACAACCAGTTGCATACTCTGCGAGCATTTTGTCTCGATCGTTTTCGTGTACGTTGTGGGACATACAGTGTTGTAGTCTAACTTCGAAGCAATCTTCGAGGGTCTTGCACTTTGAATAATCTAATGGTGCTGCCATGGTAATTCCTATATTTGACTCATTAATGTGTCGACGTCTTCACCCTGATCAGGCAGTTTATCTTTGAGGAAGAAGTGCACGAAATAAGCGTCGACTATGCTTTCGTCCGTCACACCTTTATATAGTGCGTTGAATTTCCACTCCATCTCCTGCAGCTGCAATGGGACTTTCTTCACCCACCAGTTGAGCAGGGTCTGGTCGGTCGACCATTTCCACGCACCGTCACCGTCTATAAATCGTTTGAACTCGACTCGGTTCAGAAACTCTCGAGCATTCTGACCCTTGAAGTGTTTGACGATAGACTCGTTCATGACAATCATGCCCATGTTATAGAACTTCGCGCCCAGACTATTCCAGTGCCACTCGACATCTTTCAAATTGCTGTACTGCATCCGAGAGTAGTTCTGTATCTTCTGCGCGTACTCAGGAGTAATCGGCATATCTCTTTCGACAGCAGCACCAAAATCATAGGCAGAACTATCAAAGTGTTCAAAGATATTTGGCGCGTCTGGGCGAATGTAGATGTCTGCGTCGATTATAGCAATGTCGTTAAACCGATCAAAGTAATCAAATGCATTTTCTTTTTCGTAGATGGGAAGAAACCCACCGTGTTTCTTGTAGGATTCAGTAGACCTGTTCGTAGCGAATATGTCGGGGCATATCCGGAGGATAGGTTCGCGCTGCACGATGTGTTCAATACCATACTTCTTGCAGTACTTGGCAACGGAATCTATGCAATGTTCGTAGAGTTTAGACTTTGGTCCAACTGCGACCTGATATATCATTCGAAATTTTATGTTCATAATATAACCTATTCGTAATGCGTTATAGTGGTGCCTATATCTTTAGAATATAATTGAAAACAACATGCGTTCGATTTACAGAACATTTGAAAATGGTCTTTATACCAGGTTCGAACATCATTTGATTCGTGGCACCCTGCTCCACAATGCCCGCTTTCAATGTAGTCTACAACTCCATAGTAGAAGAGATAACCGTCGACGTTAATTGTAATCTCGCAATTAACGTCGACCACGCGGGGAGTAAATGTTTTTGGCCAAAGTTTTGGGTCGGTTTTAGTTGGCGGTGGGTTTAGGAGCACCCTTGCAAACTCTGGAGTTATATAGTAACCGCAAGCAACAGCAAGGTATCCGGTTTGACCGCTTTCTTTAGAGTGTGGAAAAAACCCGAAAAAAGCACTGCGCATATGTGAAAAATCTGGAATATTTCTGTGCGAATATGAATCGTGCTCGATTATGTGTATGGGGGAGTCTATCTCAACGCAATGCTTCCAGAGTCTGTAGTGACTATACCAAACGGCAATCTCTGTATCCGAGAATTCCCTACCTTCTGGCGAACTAGCAGAGTATAGATTGCCGAATTTGAGTTCGCCATTTCTAACGTCCCCGTAATCCTTCCGTAGAGTTTCTGGGGTTGATGCTTCGAACCAATTTATGTTATATCCAAGCGATTCCCATGAGGGTATGCAAAGGGAAGAATAGTACTGCGATTTAGGGCAATTTGATATGCCTATCATCTGTATGTTCACTTATCACCACCGTCTCCATTTGAGCGGGTGTACAATCCAAACCATGCAGCACCTGCTCCGATAACAGTACTTATAAGTCCTGCTTGAGACAGTTCTGGTTCGTCTAAATCCATAAACCACATAGTACAGTAGTACAAGAGAAACATGTACACGGTGATGAATGCTCGAGGAAATATCCTCCAAGCGTCAACAGTTCTTGCGATGTGCACCCAGTACTGGTGCGGGTTGTGTTCAGACTTGCTCTTGAGTTCTCGAATTTCGTCTTTAAGTTTTGAGTTCTCTTCGACAATTTGCATGAATGTGTCGAGTTTTACCTCAACATCGCCTTCTATTATTTTATTTTCATCCACGGAATTCCTCCATGCGAGTCATGAGTCGCTCTGCGCGATTGCCGACTTGCTTGTACCAACGGCTGTCTCGACCTTCCTTTGCTGCCTCTTTCCAGTCGCCTTCGGCAATTGCCTTGTTCATCTTCTTGAACTTGCTCAGTCGAGTGCGACCCAGATTGAATGACATGTTGACAAGTATTTCTTGGATATCGCCAGGAAGTGTCCACCAAAGATCTTCTCCGTACAGCACCACGGCATCGATGATTGCTGCGTCTAGATCTTCTTCGAAGCAACTCTCGATTCTCGCATCGCTGACTGGCGTTCCTTCGGGCAGTCCGTATTCTTGGTCTGTCTCAAGAACAAGGTGACCTATGCCAAAAGTCTTATGACCCAGACTACAACTGTAGATCTCGTCAACCCTTCCTTCGTCTCGCGTGATATCCATCTTCAGTCTTCGTTCGTCCATCATTTCTCTTCCCTCTGAATCATTTCTTTGGTCATGATGTAATCTCTTACAAAGTCTGACCGTATAATATCCTGCCAACCAAATTCTACGATTGAGAAGTTCTTAAGAACCTCAATTATCTCTAAGAATTTGTGCACCCCGTTTCGATCTCCTGCCTTTACAAAGTCCGACTGATAGTAGTCGCCAGAAAACATAATCCTTGATTCGATACCAACCCGCGTGATGACAGAATCAAGTTCATGGAATGTTAAGTTCTGCATCTCGTCGACAACTATGATTGAATTGTCGAAGGTAGTTCCCCTTATAAAGGAGGTTGAATGAAACTCGATAATGCCTTGCTCAACCAATTGGTCGTAGGATCCCGCTTGGGAGAACAGATCGTTGGTTATTGCCATGTATGGTGTTATGAACGGAAGTAATTTTTCTTCTGCTGTCCCAGGGAGAAACCCAACTTCTCTTGTTGGTACGACAGAGCGTATGAGGTGAATTTTCTCGTATGGAGTAGACTTGTCCATCACATCTTGTAGAGCAAGGTATAATGCGGTGAACGTCTTTCCTGTGCCGGCAGAACCACTGAGAACGAGGTTGTCCCCTTCCTTCCATGACTCGCGAGCAACCATCTGGTTGTCTGTCAGCGGGTCAAATACTCCGAGGTCATCTATTCTTAGTTTGCGTGGTGCGTCGTTTCTTTTTCTTTTAACTGACTGCATAACAAAACCTTAATTGTGGATTGTGTTGTCTCTTCCTGAACCTTTCTTTATTGATTTGAGTAAGTCCTTCCAACCATCAGAAGTTTTACTCAAAGTGCCTCCAACTCCCGTGACAGTCATAGCAGCAGACTTATGAACGATCTCAATTTCTCCTGCGTCGACCCTTTCCTTGAGAGAAGAATATGTGCACATCAATTCTTTTTCTTCCCCTGTTTTCAAAACTCGAACATCATACAATGGCATTACAAACTCCAATAAAATAAAGGTACAAGAGTAGATAGTATAATTAGAAACAGAAGAAAAAGAATAGAATGTAGTAGCGGGCAGACGATGTTCTTTATTATACAGATATAGATTCAGAAGACAACAACTTTCGAAAAAACTTATAGAGGTGACGACACCTCACCCTTTCGAGTGAGGTGCGAGATATGATCACCTCCTAATTGCTTACTTTATTTGATTGGAGTTCAAGTTCATTGATGTGGTCATCAAGGAACATTCGCTTTCTTTCAACTTTATGGGCAAGTTCCTCCTTGCCCTTTCTTGTTAGTTTATGAACGTAATGGGACAATTCTGTGCTGTCCTTTCTTAAACGTTCTAGTTGATTTTGTGTTACCATAGGCGACTCCGGTCTTTAAAGTAAGTTTAAGGACGAATCATAACAAATTAGGCATTGCCTCCTTCACGTTTTTTACGGTCAACCCCTTGGTCGTATTCTTCTTGCAGATCATATCTACCAAGAGTTCTGCGTCCTTGGGGTGGACAGATTCTAAGACTCCAATAAAAATTGACTCTCTTCGCATAGGTTGCATTTTGTCTGCTTTGCCACCCTTAACGAAGTATTGAAGTTTGACGTTTTGCTTATTCCAACTTGATGGGAACGAGTTTTCTTCCGCTGGTGTAAATGGGGGTCTACTGTCGGGGAGAAGAAACTGAATTCTTTTGTCGAATAGGCATCGAACGTAGTCTGAGAAAGAAGCATACTGCTCCAAGTACCTTCGGATAAGGTCGACTCGCTCTGCTGGTTTTGCTTGAGAAATGTTTTCGAGGATCTGGTGCAATTCTATGCGCTTGACCCTTCCTTGTTGCTTTTCAGTTATCATAAAATAACTCCTTACACTTTTATATAGGAAAGAAATGGTTCGGAGACACAATTGGATTAAGTGGTTATACTTACCCGTTTAACATTCCAGACTCACTTCTTATTTTGCGAGAGGTGTTTTCGACTAATTCTACAATTGATTATTCCGTTGTAGTATTCTTCTTTTAACAACACTTCTCTGTCGAACTGCTCTTTCGTTTCATAGTACGCGCAATCACCCTTGGTTTTGCACAGACGGATAATTTCTCTTTCGAATGCATCCGCGCCAAACTCTTCCCTCAATTCTTGGACCTTGACCGAACTACCGAAGTAGTCTTTCCAATCAGACTCCACCCTTGTGTGCTTTCTGCGTTTGCGCGTTTTCGTGATTGGCAGTGTTTTCTTTCTGTGGAAGAACTTTTTACCGACATATTTCATGCCAGTATTTTTCTCTGTTATGACGTAAACGAATCCGACCCAGTCTTCTAGAAACTCATATCCTGGGTCGAATTGTTTTCCCTCATACAACCAACTCATGAAGGTAGGGTCGGGGTGCCGCACATGGGGCAGAACTCAGGTTCTGAACCTTCTGAGGAATCTATAATCACTTCGGTTACAGATTCACAGAGGTCGCATTCTACCGTGTAATGGTTGTCCATATTTTCTCCAAACTACTTAACTGCGCCCCAAACATCTTTCCAGTCGCCGCTCGTTGCTCCACGAGCATAATCTGTGCTTCTGTTCTCAAAGAAGTTGGTGTGCGTTGGTGCATTTATCATTTCTTCAACCCAAGGCAACGGGTTCTTCTTCACCCTGAAAATGCCTTTCATCCCGAGACTAATAAGTCTGCGGTCTGCTATGTAGCGGATGTACTTCTTGACTTCTTCCGAAGACAACCCCTCCATTGGACCCATTGCAAAGGCGAGGTCGATAAACTTATCCTCAAGTTCGACCATTTTTTCTGCAATAGTATATATCCTTCCTTTAAGTTCGTCATTCCAAATGCCGAGGTTCTCCTCAACATATGTCCGAAACAACTTGATCATAGACTCGGCATGCATTGTCTCGTCGACGATAGACCAAGTGACAATCTGCCCCATACCCTTCATCTTGCCATGGCGCGGAAAGTTCAGCAACATAATGAACGACGAGAACAATTGCATACCCTCGGTGAATGCAGAGAATGCTGCGATGTTAGTCGCCACTGACTCCGGTGTCCCGTTGTCCGCAGAAAGATCCATGAAGTAGTCGTGCTTTTCCCTCATCGCTTCATATTCAAAGAACTCGTTGTATGTGGACTCTGGCATACCGAGTGTTTCGATTAGGTGAGAATATGCAGCAACGTGTAGTGCTTCGCGCGCAGCGAAACCCATAAGCATCATTCGTACTTCTGGTTGGGGAAAGTACGGAAGATAGTTGTTGACATAACCACCCGCAACGTCAATATCGCCTTGGGTGAAGAACCGAAAGATGTTTGTTAAGAATCCCTTCTCTTCAGGAGTAACCTTGTGTTGCCAGTCCTTTATATCTTCTGCCATAGGAACTTCTGTGTGCAACCAATGGGACTGCTCGTGCTTCAACCAAGCATCATATGCCCATGGATAGTTGAATGGTTTGAAGTATTCTCTTTCGTCTGTCAACTTTAATTTCATTCTTCGCCTTCTCCTTTATCCTTAAACCAAGCAACTAGAACTAATCGCTCTCCTCCGTAAACTTTCGAAACCCCGTGTTTTAAATCCGGACCATACACCAAACTTTCTCCTGGTCCTATGGGGATAACATCGGGGACAATTTCTTCTCCATATGGCGGATTCTCCCTTTCACCTTTATGCCTCGAGCAGATTTCTTTTACTGGCCTTGCCCGTTCCTCATATCTAGCACTTACGATTGATTGCCCTCCAACCAGATCCTTGTCATCCAAGAGAGTGACGATAGTCATAGTCGATTTATCGTCATGGTGCATTCTGGTGAAGGATCCTTTTATATATTTTAGAAAATAAAATCCAATACATGCATCCTTTCTCGAATACTTGAGAAGGGTATTGGCAAACCCAAGACCCTTTCCCTTATCGTAACCTATGTCTGACCGCTTTAGGTGGAAGATATTATACATCTGAAATACGTCGATCCAATCGCTGCGTTCAGCATAATCCTTCGCCTCCTGTAGTTCTTTTTCTGACAAGATCCTTTCTTTTATGTAACCACTGGTGGACACTAAATCAACCTTCGTCTGTCAACTTTAATTTCATTCTTCGCCTTCCCTCACAGTTACCCTTCGCACGCTAAACAAGTTTCTTCATCTATAACGGCACCGAGGTCGATTTCCTTAATGACTTCTCTTTCAATACGCTTTGAAACTCGGTCTGCTTTGCCCAGTTTTTCAGAACGACAATAGTACATAGTCTTCACTCCGCGCTTCCATGCGAGGAAGTGTACGGTGTGGATGTACAGGATGTTTGCGTCTGGTCGAAAGAATACGTTGAGCGATTGTGCTTGGTCAACGTGACCCTGTCTGTCCGCTGCGTGTTCGATAACCCACCTCTGGTCTATCTCCATAGCAGTTTTGAAAACATCCTTTTCCTCCGGTTGCAAGAAGCGTAGGTGCTGAACAGAACCATCGTTCGCGATAATGCTTGACCAGATTTCGTCGTAGTCCTGCTTTGTTCCGCCAAGTTCAATCTTTTTCTTTATCAGTTCATCAAGATATTTGTTCTTATTGAGAAACGCTCCCGAGAGAGTGTCTTGCCTATACGCATTCGCGCGATAGGGTTCGATGCTCGGCGAGGTGTTACCCATGATGATGCTGCTGGATGCATTGGGCGCAATTGCCATAGTATGACTGAACCTTTGCCCTGTACCCGCAGCGTCAGGTGCTTCTCCGCGTTCTGCTCCCAGTTGCAGACTTGCTTCCATCAACTTATTTTCTATGTGCGAAAATATGCGATTGTTCCAAACCTTCGCCATTGCACACTCAAAGGGCATTGATTTCTTCTGGAGGTATGCGTGCCACCCAAGTGCACCAACACCAATAGATCGTTCTCTCATGGCGGAGAACTTTGCTCTCTTAACACTATCAGGAGCATTGTCGATGAAGTATTGTAATACATTGTCCAGCATTTCTGCCATGTCCCGAAGAAAAACTTGGTTCTTGCTCCATGAATCGTAGTATTCCAAATTGACTGACGATAAGCAACAGACTGCGGTGCGTTCTTCGTTCGTTGGGAGAATAATTTCGGAGCATAAGTTTGACTGGTGGATCTTCAAACCCAAGTCTTTTTGAAACTGCGGCATCGCTCGGTTGCTCGTATCAATGTAGTGGAGGTACGGTTCGCCCGTTTCCATACGCAACTCAAGTATCTTCTGCCACAGTGCTTTGGCAGATACTGTCTCGCGTATCTCTCCGCTAGATGGGTCAGTCAGATTCCAACCATCGTCTGCATCTTCGTC
>Ga0213863_10000035_pt1 | contig 97199 bp, 92 predicted proteins | sample PICome_8_FD_160128 | JGI IMG/M metagenome (GOLD analysis project Ga0213863, IMG submission 160128) | Coastal seawater microbial communities near Pivers Island, North Carolina, United States - PICO497 | ecosystem: Environmental > Aquatic > Marine > Coastal | place: USA: North Carolina...
CGTGGCCGACACGCCAGGACATGAGCAATATACTCGCAACATGGTGACGGGCGCCTCGACCGCAGACGTGGCGATTATCCTCATTGACGCCAGTCAGGGCGTGCTGACCCAAACCCGACGTCACTCCTTCATTGCGTCACTGCTCGGCATTGAGCACGTGGTGTTAGCGGTCAATAAAATGGACCTCGTTGGGTATTCTCAAGACCGTTTTAATGCGATCTGTGAAGAGTATGAGGTCCTGCGTAAGCACCTGGCATTTAAATCCATTACGCCTATTCCGCTCTCTGCGCTCAAGGGTGATAACGTTATCGAGCGCTCTGGCACAATGGATTGGTATCAAGGACCCACGCTCTTGGGGTTCTTGGAAACCGTTGACATCAGAGACCGGCTTAACCAACACGCATTCCGGTTCCCTGTTCAGTGGGTCAATCGACCCAATGCTGATTTCCGTGGTTTTTCAGGGACTGTCGTCGCCGGCAGTATTAAGCCCGGTGATGAGATTCGCGCACTACCCTCGGGTCAAATAGCGGCGATTGATCGGGTCGTACTGTCAACCAATGACCTCGACCAGGCAGTGACTGATCAGGCAGTGACTTTGACGCTCGATCGTGAAATTGACCTGTCGCGTGGAGACTTGATTGTCGCCGCAGGTGCGCCTTGTGAAGTGTCGGATCAATTTGAGGCAGAGCTGGTGTGGATGGACAACGAACCGGGCTATGTCGGACGACGCTACAGTTTCCAGCTCGGCACAAGCCAAGCGAATGCGAGCCTCACCGATATTAAGTTTAAGTATGACGTGAACACCTTCGAGCAATTATCGGGCCGGGAGCTTGCCTTCAACGAGATCGCTAATGTGCAAATCACCTTAGATGCTGAAATCCCATTTGAGGCCTATACCACTTGCCCGGGATTGGGCGCCTTTGTCTTGATCGACCGCTACACCAATGCAACCGTTGCCGCAGGAATGATTCGTTTTGCACTGCGCCGATCCTCTAATGTGCATAGACAAGCACTTTCTGTGGACCGAGCCGCCCGTGAAAAATTATCGGGACACCGCGGCAGAGTGGCATGGCTCACCGGTCTGTCAGGTTCGGGAAAGTCTACGATCGCTAACGCGGCAGAGAAAATCCTCCATGAGCAAGGTTATCGGACCTATATCTTGGACGGCGACAACGTGCGCCATGGGCTATCAAAAGACCTCGGGTTTACGGTGGCCGATAGAGTGGAAAACATCAGGAGAATCGCTGAGGTTGCGAAGCTCATGTTGGATGCAGGCGTGATCGTACTCACGGCCTTTATTTCGCCATTTCGTGACGAGCGAGACATGGCAAAGAGTTTATTTGAGCCCGACGATTTCCTTGAGGTCTTTGTTGATACGCCCCTTGCTGTTGCCGAAGAGCGCGACCCTAAGGGTCTGTATAAAAAAGCGCGGAGCGGCGAGTTACCTAATTTCACAGGCATAGACAGCGAATATCAGCCGCCTAAAAATCCCAGCTTGGTCCTGACGACAGACGGACGGACAGTGGAAGAATCGGCAAAAGAACTGGTCGAACTCATATCGACACGTGCCCAGGATCAATAAGTATGCCCGGAGACGCTAGCGTGCTTTTAAAGGATGTTTTATGTCACTCGTAACCGACTTGAAAAGCTCAGACTCTCGGGTCCGCGCGCTCGCCAAAGCATTCACCTGGCGGATAACAGCCACACTCACGACCGTGTGCATTGCCTTCGTAGTAACAGGGGAAATCGGCGCTGCCGCGATGATTGGCGGCACCGAATTCGTCATCAAGTTCTTTATTTACTACGGCCACGAGCGCGCCTGGAACCTCGTTCGGTGATTTCGGGTGGTCTGGGCGGCCTACGCAAGGCCAGTGACGAATAAGTCCCGTTGGCGCATCAAACCATTTGACGTAGGTCTTCCCCCTGCCCAGTGACAAGGTAGGCCAGTCATTCTGATGGTGTTGGGTCAAATATCGTTTGGTGGCAGTCGCCGGCGCAGAGGTGTCTTGTTGCGACGGGCGGAGGAATACCTAGACCTCTAACCCCTTTACTAAGATGGAGTTTGCGGTGCTGCCCGCATCGCGGTGTTTCGCGATGGCCTGGTAGTCATCAGATGTCATCCAAGCCAACGCAGATTCTTTGGATGGAAATTCAATAATGACTGATCGCGTGTCGTCCCACGACCCCGCGAGGACTGTGGGGTCCTCATCAATACTCAGCATTTTGCCGTCGAACTTTTTAAAGACGTCTGCGAAGCCCGCTGAATAGGTATCGTATTCACTACGATCATGAATCTTAAATCGAGCAATTATATAAACGGACATTGTATTTAACTCCTGAGTTTGGTTGGTGAGGCAGTGTTTGGCAGCAGTAGGGTAGCGCATGGTAAGCCTCGTTTGGATGGCGCTGTTGTATCGATCTCACGTTGCACTGACTGGCGGTCAGTAATATACTGACCGCCAGTCATTTAAGATCAATCATTGATAAATAAAACGCATAAAAGACAGCTCCACTCATCGGCCGTTGTCTCACGATTGAGGTTCAGTCATGAAATTACTCACGTTCAAACAGCAAGATGTCGAATGTTTGGGGGCTTTGACTGACACTGGAGTCTTCAATTTGAGCGCTGCGGCACCCGACGATATCGCTTTTTCTTCAATGCAGAACTTCATCGAGGCAGGCGAATCTGCGCTTAACCGTGCCTATGCAATGCTCGCCTCACGCACCGCATCAATACCCTCGGAACACGTTGATTGGCGCGCACCACTCCCCCTACCGGCGCAAATTAGAGATTGTTTAGGGTTTGAGGAGCATTTAAAGAATTCGTATAAAAGCGCCATCAAACTCAGTGCTATGGCGGCAGCAGATCCGCGTAAAGCTGAACAGGAACTTCAAGACAGTGGTCGATTTACCGTGCCTGAGGTGTGGTACCAGCAGCCCCTTTACTACAAAGCAAATCGTTTTTCCGTCGCGCACAGTGGTAAGGACGTGGTGTGGCCCGCTTATTCAAACGTTATGGATTTTGAACTTGAGCTGGCCTGCATTATTGGCACGAAAGGCAAAGACATCAGTAAAGGTAGAGCGGAAGACCATATATTTGGGTACACCATTTACAACGACTTCTCGGCTAGAGACACCCAGATGCAAGAGTCTGGCGGGCCATTAGGTCCGGCCAAAAGCAAAGATTTTGACGACTCAATTATCCTTGGGCCCGTTATCGTCACTCGAGATGAGCTGGTAGATCCTTACAATTTGCGCATGCAAGCCCGAGTAAACGGTGAGACGTGGTGCGATAGCAATAGCAACACCATTTATTGGAGGTTTTCGGACATGATTGCCCATATTAGCAAGAGTGAAACCCTCTATCCCGGTGAGGTCATTGGGTCCGGAACGGTGGGGCAGGGTTGTGGTTTGGAGCATCTACGATTTTTAGCAGAGGGCGACGTAGTGGAGCTTGAAATCGAAAAAATTGGTGTCATTTCAAACAAAGTAACTCGAGGCTAGCGCAGATGAATGCTCAGGAAGATAGTCATGCTGTCGATCAATTCAGAGGCAGCGAGTTGTCTCGCCATTGGTTGTTGGTGTTGGTCTGTGCAGTGGGAATTGGGGTGGGTGTATCAGCATTACCTTTTTACACACAGGGAATATTCATTGAAGCCTGGGTTGCCGACTTTGGTTGGACACGGGCTCAGGCCTCCCTGGGTATTCTAGGGTCAACGCTGGCACTCGCTGCAGCATTACCCTTTATTGGCTTAATCGTTGATCGTTACGGATTGGTGCGTCCCGTCATGGTCTCTTTGCTCGGTCTAGCAGTGGCTTATGTCTTGCTGGGGCTTTTTGTCCAGTCCATTACAACGTTCGTGATGTTGGCCATTCTGCAAGCCCTTCTCGGCAGTGCGTCGTCGCCTCTCGCCTATACGCGTGCAATTAACACTGTATTTAACAAGCAACGGGGGTTGGCTCTGGGTATTGCTTTATCGGGCGCCGGTGTGGCGGCTACGTTCGGGCCGACGCTGATCAGTAGCGCTGTTGTTACGTTTGGTTGGCGCGGCGCTTATTTTGCAATGGCGTTATTTACGGTAGTCGTAGGGATGGTCATCGTTATTGTTTTATCCCGTCTTAATGGCGCTAAAACGCCAGTGAACATCGATTCGGAAGCGGCAAGCCAAGCGTTCAGCGCTGCCAAAGTAAGTCGTACCTATTGGACCATCATGGCGGCGATCTTCTCCTTGTCGCTAGGGCTTGGCGGTTTGATGATTCATTTCATACCGGTTCTTCTTGAGATCGGATTCACAAACGCTACTGCGGCCAATATAGCCGGTGTTATTGGTGTCGCGGTTTTGCTGGGTCGTGTACTCGTGGGGTTTGCTGTTGACCGCATATTTGCTCCTCAGGTGGCCATTGCGATTCTTATCGCCTGTGTCTTTGGTGTTATTGCGTTGGCAACACTGGGGTCTGCTGTGGCGCTGCCGGCTGCATTCGTAATCGGTTTTTCCGTGGGTGCTGAAGTTGATTTGATTGGCTATCTCGTCGCTCGATATTTTGGTATGAATGCTTATGGCCAGATTTACGGAAGGCAATACGCGGCGTTCTTGATTGCGACCGGTTTGGGTCCTGTCATTTTTGGTGCCGTTCGTGACGCGTCTGACAATTACACACCGTCATTATTCATAGCCGCAGCTTTTATATTGGTATCGACCGCGTTGTTCGCAAAGCTCCCAAAATTTCCATAATAATACGGTCAGCTTTTGGTTAGAGCACTTGCCATCACCTCTGTGCGGTAGCGCGTCACCTTTGGTGGGAAGACTATCAATGCTATTAATGTGGCTTATGGTTAGTGTGCCAAAATCAAGAGATAAGGGTGAACGCATCAAGGTGAAGACAAACAATGCCGCGCGCCGGATGCTTATCGGATGATCCGTGTGTCAGACATTCCCGAGAGTGAGATCGAGTTTTCGGCGATCCGAGCCAGTGGTCCGGGTGGTCAGAACGTCAACAAGGTCTCATCGGCTATTCATTTGAGATTTGACGTCAGATCCTCGAGTTTGCCCGACGCCGTAAAGGTGAAAATACTCCGGATGCGCGATACCCGAATCAGTACTGAGGGCGTGATAGTCATTAAGGCTCAGAAGTTCAGGAGTCAGGAAAAAAACAAATTAGAGAGCCTTGCGCGACTCGATGAGTTGCTTCAAAAGTCCCAGCACGTTGAGACACCGAGAAGGCAAACTCGTCCCTCAAGATCATCGGTGCGTAAGCGCCTTGAGGGCAAGAAGAAGCAAGGTTCTGTTAAAAAGAATCGGGGCAAAGTTAACGACTACTGAAGTCGGGCTTACTCGGTACCCCGCTGAGGCACATCGCCAGATGTTCCACGATTATTGTACACAGGGGAGAAGTGGTAGCTACGGGTGGACTTGAACCACCGACCCCAGCATTATGAATTGTGCTGGATATTTTTAACTGATTGATTTCATTAACTTAAATCCGAACACCCACAGCGCATTTTGCACGACAGAGCACAACTGTTCACCATAAGTCCTGCAAATCTCCCGCAGGTACCAGTGATGCCTTGGCAACATCGTCTGTCCTTTTATCCAGCTGTAAACGAAATAAGCGCCCCGTAGTTTCACTTTCGGGTCATAAAGTGAAACATGCATATTAGACGACAATTAACTTGGCCGGTTGATCTGGTAGGTTCAGACACTGATCTCATGAGGAGAATCCAGTGTCTGGTAAGCACATCACAGATCAACAAGTCAGGTTAGATATGGACGAACGCAAGCAAGGCCGTGCTCAAGTATCGGCGGCAGCCAAGGCATCGTTGTCTGAACGATCAGCCCGTCGTATTGATAAGGGCGAGCTGACCCCAGCACCCCAGCCCAAACGGAACTACCGCACCCGTAAAGACCCGTTATCGGGGGTTTGGGCGGAGGAACTGGTACCGCTACTGGAGGGGGGTTCGGAACTCCTGCCGGCGACTCTTCTGGATTATCTCTGCGACAACTACCCGGACCGATTCGACAACTCGATCCAGCGCACCCTGCAACGGCGGATCAAGGCGTGGAAGATCCAACACGGCCCCGCCAAAGAGGTCATGTTCCGCCAGACCAAGGAACCCGGGCGCCTAGGGTTATCTGACTTCACGCTGTTGAAGAAGGCGACAATTACCCTATCCGGCGACAAGTTTGATCACCGACTATTCCACTACCGCCTGGCCTACAGCGGCTGGTGTTATGTGAAGGTCATCTGTGGTGGCGAGAGTTTTACTGCGCTGTCCACTGGCTTGCAAAATGCACTCTGGCGCAGCGGTGGCGCGCCGCAAGAGCACAGGACCGACAGCCTGAGTGCGGCCTTCAACAACCTGCCAGAGAAGGAGGCGCTGACAGCCCGGTATCATGATCTGTGCCGGTATTATGGCATTGAGCCCAGCCGGAACAATCGGGGTAAAGGCCACGAGAACGGCGCCATAGAATCTCCCCACGGTCACTTCAAGCGCCGGCTGACACAAGCCCTGCGCCTGCGCGGCAGCTGGGACTTTGCCTCAATGGAAGAGTACCAGGGGTTTATTGATGGCGTGGTCAGCAGGATCAACCGCCGCTGTCTCAGTCGGTTCCAGGAGGAGCAGGCGCTCTTGCAGCCTGTGCCTGGCGAATTCGTAATTTATCAATGATATCAGAGACTTGATGGTTTCTGCCCACCGAAGGTTTTACTACCCTCGGTCGGGCTGATGGGGACAGCACACCTAATGTGGGTTTTCCGCTGTCTTGAGAGTTCGGTGCACTGGCCCCTTATTCCCGCATCGTGAACTCGTATGGACAAAAGACAAAGGCGTAATATATCCTACTAAGTAGTATCCTAAAATATTCGCCCCTTGGAGGAGTTAGCATGGGAATGGTCAAAAAAAGCATATCGGTAACGGAGCAGCAAGACAGCTGGATCAAGGCTCAAATCAGGACCGGACATTTCGGGAACGAGAGCGAGATTATTCGCGAGTTGATTCGCGAGCGACAGATGCGAGAGCAAGAAACTCCCGCCCAGATCGAAGCAATTCGCGCTGCACTGATTGAAGGCGAACAGAGCGGCTTTACAGATCGAAGTGTTGATGAAATCTGGGAAGACGCCCGACGCCGTGGGTAAATACAGGCTATCAAAAGCTGCCGAAGAGGATCTGATAGGTATCGCACTTTTTGGCGATGAACACTTCGGCATAGCTCAGTCAAACCGTTACCGCGACCAGTTAGAGCGACGATTTTCGGCGTTGGCCGAACAGCCATTGCTGTATCCTGGAGTCGACCATCTCCGCGAAGGATACCGGCGCAGCGTGTGCGGCGTACATTCGATCTTCTATCGGATCGATGGGAAGATCGTGGAAATCATCAGGATCTTAAAAAACCAGGACCCACAGAAACAGCTGTGAGTGTGCATTTAGAAGGTTTTCTTTATTGGCTTCACTGATCAAGATTTAGGGAGGTGGGAGAGAGTCGAACTTTGCCAGTAAGCCGAAGAAAGGTAACGGGGTTTTCTGTGGGGTAGGGTGGTTCAAACCGAAATCGAGCCTATACCGAACCTGGTTGTGACCAGCTTCCGATCTGGGTTCAGTAAGCGGAAGAACTGTAAGCGCTTTTCAAAACCGAACTTCGGACCTCTGCCGATCAGCGGGATTGGCTACAGCAGTGTCAGTTCTGTTTGCGTAACTCGCTAGGCGTTGTATTAAAGTGCTTTTTTATCGCTTTTCCGAAAGCCGTTTCAGAGGCGTAGCCTGCGCTTTCAGCAATACCAATCATCGAATTATTGGTGTTTTGCAACTTGGTCTTTGCTTTCATCAAGCGTGTATTGGTTAAGTAAGATTTAGGGGTGACGCCGACCAGGTCGACAAACTTCTGCGTAAAAGCAGTCCGTCCCATTGCAGACGCCCTGGACAGAGCCTCAACAGTCCATTTTTGATCTGTCTCCGTGTGGATCAGGTTCAGCGCCGCACCTATGTGAGGGTCGGCGAGTGCAGCCAGGTAGCCGTTGGAATGTTCTTTCTTGCGCATGTGCACTCTGAGCATTTGTACGAACAAGAGTTCAGTGAGGTGATCAATCATGAGTGGTTTTCCGGGGTATGACCGGAATGATTCCTGAATCAACAGGCTGGTTAGGGCCTCCTGTCCGTGCAGATGAAGGTCACCATATGACTCGGGGCTGGTCTGTATAAAGCAGGGAAGGTTTTTGAGGAATGGGTGTTCAACCGATGAGTCATAAGACACCGTAACACTTAACAACATCGTCTCCTGTGATTCCTTCAGGAATTCGCTGCCAGCTGTTGGCACCGTTGGGGGATTATTTCCCCAGGGGCCGCTATCGGCAGCGAAAACTGTCACCTCGCCCGATTTCATCAGAAGCAGATCGTCATCGCCAGTCGCTTTTAGGACATTCTCTGTGAGTAGATGTTGGCTACTGCGGCTATCGCTGATCTGGTGAACGCCTCCGGTGGGGAAGCCCACTCCGTCACCGGCTTGCAGGAGTACTAGTTTACCGCTGCTGCCTTCTCGCAGATAGCACTGACCTTGCAACACGATATGAAGGATACCCTGAGGGCGATACAGAAACTGCAGGTTCCAGGGCGCGACCTTGCCTATGCAAATGTACGCTTTTGCCGATAGCTGAATCGTTCTCAATATATGTGATAGAGCGTCCATCCCTGGAATGTTAACCTAGATTTAGTAATTCTGCCCACCAGCAGTGGACACGCAGTTATGCGACATATTGTGCCTCAAACGCTGCCGGGCTGATAAAACCTTTGGCGCTGAGTCGGCGTGCCCGATGGCCGTCGCATATTCTGGTTGTACGACCGCGGGCCGGACGGCTCTTCCTGGTACTTCTACCTTCTGAGAAAAAGGACCAGAAGTACGGTAAAAGGAACATTTTCCTTCGGCGTATTCAGGGCGAAACTGATTGCGTAGAAAAATCGCAGCTGTTTGATCGACGCTTTCGCCCCGCGGTATTGGTGATTATCTCGCTCAAGTAAAAATAACCAGAGGTATAAAGTGGCGAATGTAAAGCTTTACGGTTACTCGACGAGTCCCTATGTCCGGAAACTCCGTTGTTTTCTTTACTACAAGGGGATTGATTTTACGTACGTTCCGGTTAGCCCGCTCAAGCCCAGAGCCACCATCGGACACACCAATGGCACGCAGGTACCTGTACTGGAAGTAGACGGCGAGTGGAGGCGCGAGTCCTCTGATCATGCCCGCTGGCTGGATGAGATCTTTCCCGAAAAACCGCTTTACCCAGCGGGGCACAGGGCAAAAATCGATGAAATCGATCATTGGATAAGCGACAAATACCTGCTCAGTCTCTTCAGAATCGCAATTGATGGCAGCTTTGACAAGCAATATGTCTTGAGATCATGGCGCCTGGCAGCGCTTGTAAACGCAGATTCGCCACTGCCCTGGTGGGTCCGCCTTATTTGGCCCCTGGGGCTTCGGCGCTCGCCTTTCATACAGCACATGGCCCAACATCTGGATCTCACCGAGAGCCACGAGGATATGCGGGCGCGGTTACTTTCTGAACTTGTTGCACACATTGGCAAGGGCCCTTTCATGGGTGGGCTTGATCACCCCACCATGCTTGACCTTGCTGTCTTTCCGCAGCTTGTATTCAACTATATGTTCGGCTTGGAAGAGGAATTGAGCGCTGCAAAGAACCCGGAGATCAAGGCCTGGTTGCAACGGGTTTCTCAACATTTGCCGGACAATCCAACGCTGGCTGCCGACAACATGCAGGTTCATGCTCTGTCAGAGGCGCTGACCTGACACCCACGTTATCGAATTCCTGAAAGGTTGAGTAGCGCTATGAAAAAGACATTGATCGGAGTTGGCGCTTTTGCAGTGGCCGCAGGTTATCTGCTGTCACAGTATTGGTATTACTTGCCGGGGATCATTTCAGACATCGTGGCGCCTGTTGGTGAGAACCAAACTGTCGTCTGGGAGCAAGGCCCAACCCAGCCCCCGCCTGCTGGCGGCGCGGCTGAACAGCCTCCCAATGTGGTACTTATTGTTGTCGATGATCTCGGCTTTAACGACATTACATTCTATGGTGGCGGTATCGGCAACGGCAGTGTACCGACACCACAGATTGATTCAATTGCAGCGCAAGGCATTCATTTCACCAAAGGTTACACCGGTAACGCTACCTGTGCGCCTTCTCGCGCGGCGCTGCTTACCGGTCGTTACCCCACTCGAGTCGGGTTTGAATTTACCCCGACGTCGCCGCAATTCATGAAAATGGTTGGTGGTGATAACTTTAAAGAGGAAAGTGCCGAGAACTACCCAGATTCAAATTCATTAGGGTTGCCAGGTAGTGAACATACGCTGCCGGAAGCGCTCAAGGAAAAAGGCTACCATTCGATTGCCATCGGGAAATGGCATCTTGGCATTGATGAAGGATTGACACCCAATGATCAGGGGTTTGATGAATTCCTGGGGCTGCTGGGAGGGGGCGGGTTGTTCATGGAGGAAGACGACCCTGATGTGGTTAACTCAAAGCAGGAATTCGATCCCATCGACAGGTTTCTCTGGCCCAACCTGAAGTACGCTGTGAGGTTCAACAAAAGCGATCAATTTAAACCTGATTCCCATATGACGGATTACTTCAGTCGTGAAGCGATCAAGGCAATCGAGGCAAATCGCAATCGGCCGTTTTTCATGTATTTAGCCTATAACGCACCCCATACGCCGCTACAGTCGGAAAAGCGGGATTATGATGCTTTGAGTCATATCGAGGATCACACTGAGCGAACTTATGCAGGCATGATTCGCGGTCTGGACCGGGGCATTGGCCAGGTGCTGGCCGCACTGGAGAAAAATGGCCTCGCGGACAACACCATTGTGATTTTTACATCGGACAACGGCGGTGCTGGTTACGTCGGCCTACCCGACCTGAACAAGCCCTACCGCGGTTGGAAGAACACGTTTTTTGAAGGCGGAATTCGTACGCCGTATTTTGTCAGGTGGCCAGAAAAAATTGCAGCGGGTAGCCAATACAACTCTCCAGTCGCTCATATCGATACCTTTTCGACGGTGCTTGCCGCCGCGGGAATTGAGCTACCTGAAGATCGCGTTATCGATGGCAGCGACATCCTTGCTGTGGGGCTAGACCCAGAACAACCTGCGCTTGACCGCCCACTGTTCTGGCGATCTGGTGGATACAAGGTGGTACAACAAGGTGGCTGGAAGCTGCAGCTATTGGAGCACAACGGTAAAACCTGGCTTTTCAATCTCAATGAGGATCCAACCGAGCAGCAGAACCTGTCGACATCGCACCCCGAAAAACTCAATGAGCTTCGTAAAGTACTCTATTCGCTCGACAGTCAAATGGTAGAGCCGTTGTGGCCTTCACTCGCTGCTGCGCCAGTGGCGGTCGACTACACACTCGATAAAGTGCCCGACTCCGATTACGAAGCAATTATCTGGGAGAATTGAAGTGGGCTGTTGTCTCTACTACAAAAATCTACCCTTTGAGTTTGTCCCTGTAATTCCGATGGATGCCCGGGAGGTCGCCTTCACCCGCCAGACCCGGGTGCCTGTTTTGCAGATTGGCGATGAGTGATGCCAGCATCAGCGTAAATAATATTATCGATGAGCGACAGCAGCTGGGACGCAGTTCCGGCGACAGAAGTGTTTTCAGTATCGGCCGCCCCCGTACCGTCGAGGCACGTTTCGGCGTCAGGTTGTAAAGAAAAATCACGATTGATCTATAAAAATGGAATAGCCGATGACTACAAAACGAAAAATAGTAGTGGTGTTGCTACTGCTCTTCACAGTGTCTGCTGCAGGTTCGACCGTTCTATTGGCTTACCAGGCCAAGAAAATGGTCCATCTAATGGACTTGAATAACAGCGGCACAATCGAATTCTATGAGGTTGGTCCGCTAATACGGGAAAAGTTTGCCCAATTTGACAAAGATGGTGATGCCAAACTCAGTCAAATGGAAGTAGCACGGTACGTATTATCTGGACTATTACAGGGCCTATCTAACTCGATAGAAGATAAGGGGCCACAAATAGTTTCAGCATCGGACGTTGTTTCGCTGAAAGATTTGCAGGCAGCACTGAACGAAATGGTAGTCGCACTGGAGCTGCCCGGTGCTACCTTCGTGGCTGGTAAAAATGGAAAGGAGTTAGTCCGAATTTCGAATGGCACAATAAACCCCGAAACAGTTGTGCCCATTGCATCAGCGAGTAAGTGGCTGTCAGCAGCGACGGTGATTCTGTCTGCTGAGAGTGCGGGCTTTACTATGGATCAGGAGCTTCAGGAATTCATGCCAGACCTACCTTCGCATTGGGGGGGCGTTACTTGGGAGCAACTACTCAGTCATACAAGCGGTGCAGCAGAAGGACATGCGGTCGAATACTCGCCTCAAGGTGCTTATGCCAATCAATTTTTCGAACTCATTCACCAGCCCGTTCAGGATCTCCCAGGTGCTTCGTTTTCATATGGTGGCGTATCGATGCAAGTAGCTGGTTTTGCCCTAGAGCAGACTATGCGTCGGCCGTGGTCTAGCCTGTTCCACGAGTTCGTCGCAGGACCGCTAGGTATGCATGATACATTTTACGGGCACCCTATGTGGGATAAAAAAGACGCTGAAATTCGAACACCCAATATCGCGGGTGGTGTGCACAGCAATGCTGACGATTATTTCAAATTTCTCAGCGCACTTTTCCCGTCGTCGTTGCGCAACAAGTCGCTATTGACCGCAAAATTGATTAAGCGAATTGAGTCCGATATGACAAGTTCGCTACCTCAGGCATCACGTCCACCTGTGGTAAGTGATTCGTGGTCATATGGTTTGGGTGTGTGGTGCGAGCGCAGGTTAGATGGAGCATGTATGACCGTAAATAGCGCCGGTGGATTCGGAACATTTCCCTGGATCGATCGTACGACGGGTTCCTACGGTGTGTTGGTAACTGTCGGATCGGGTAAAGATGTTCTTCCTCATGCAATTCATATTAGAAGCCTTTTCGAGACGTTCCTTGACGTCGAAGAAAGGAAGTGAGGGAAGCGAAGTGCTCTATTCACTCGACAGCCAAATGGTGGAACCCTTGTGGTCTTCACTCGTTGATGGTCCGGTGGCGGTTGACTACACGCTTGATTAAATACCCGACACGGATTACGAATCAATCATCTGGGAAAATTGAATTGTCACGCGCTGGAGCGTCGAGGGCCCCTTCATGGCTTCCTTCCAATGAAAAGGACCAGAAATACGGTAAAAATATCATGTTCCTCCAATTGCATTAGCGTGAAACTAGACGCAGTGAAAGATGGAAGATAACCGATTGGCGCCTTAGGCCGGCTGTGTTGGCAAGTCTCTCACTCCAGTGACAAATGAATAGAGGTGTCAGGTGAGGGATATAAAACTCTACGGCTACTCCACAAGCCCCTATGTACGCAAGGTCGGCTGTTGTCTCTACTACAAAGACCTGCCCTTTGAATTCATTCCCGTAAACCCGACGCGCCCCAGAGAGATCTCCTTCACCGGCCAGCCCCAGGTTCCCGTTTTGCAGATCGGCGATGAGTGGCGAACCGACTCTACCCCGCTGGCGATATGGTTGGACGAACTATTTCCCGCAAAGCCCTTGTTGGGTAACACGCAGCAGGAAAGGGAAAGTATTCTGGCGCTGGATGCATGGGTAACCGATAGTCTCATTCTGGCTGGCTTCCGATCCGCTTATGAAGGCGAGATGATTGCGAAGTTTCGCCATCAGGCATGGCGGCTTGCCGCAATTGTCAGCAGCCAGACGCGGTTGCCCGAAGAAATTCGCAACGCCTGGCCTGACATATTGAAAATGGCGCCTTTCATTAAACATATGATGTGCGATGTAGACACCTCTGAAACCCTATCAGAAATGCAAGCGCGTGTTTCTTTGCAGTTGATCGAGAAAATGCAGGGAGGGCCATTTTTCGGCGGCCGCAAAGAACCATCACTGGTAGATTTTGCCATATTTCCGCAGGTGGTATTTAACTACATGGTCGGAATAGATCAGCATTTGGAGCACACGCTGGAGCCGTCTTTGAACAACTGGCTCAATAACATGACACCGTTCCTGCCTGAGAATCCATTACTCGTACCTGACTTCATGATCATAAATCCGCTAGTGCAGGACTCTGACGAACAGGCTGCCCGCGGTGTAATGAGAGTCTAGTGTAGTGAGTCATTAATCCAGAACCTTAATCCATAATAAGAGAATCAGACCGATGAAAATATCCCTTGCACACGTCGCCTTCGCTTCCGCCGCGCTCGCACCGCTGGCGCTCGCACCGGGCATAGCCCTCGCCCAACAGAGTACCCGCCCGGCCGCGCAGCCGGCCCTGGAGGAGGTGTTGGTGACCGCCACCCGGCGGACCGAGTCACTGCAGGAAGTGCCGATATCCATCTCGGTACTGGGCGCCGAGGACATTGCCGCTACCGGCGCGCTGGATCTGCAAGATCTCTCGACGCAGGTGCCGAATTTAGTGTATGCCGCCTCGGTCAATCAGAGCATATCCAACTTCTCGATCCGCGGCATTTATTCCCGGGCGGCACCCCGTGACATCGGCTTCGACCAGAGCGTCGGTGTGTATGTCGATGGCGTCTACCACTCCAGGCAGTTCAATGCAAATGCCAACATGGGCGACGTAGAGCGGGTGGAAGTTCTGCGCGGTCCACAGGGCACGCTGTTCGGCCGCAACACCATCAGCGGCGCGGTCAATATCATCAGCCAGAAGCCCGTCACCGATGAACTGCAAGGCAGGTTGTTTGCGGAAGTGGGCGGCCGCGACCTGATTCATGGCAGGGTAAGCCTAAATGTGCCCGTCATCGAGGACACATTGGCCATCAAGATCTTCGGCCAATATCTGGAACAAGACGGTTACGTGGACAATCTCACCACCGGTAATGACAACCTGGGCAACCAGGACAAGTCCGGGGGGCGCCTGCAATTGCGCTACACGCCCAGCAGTAGAACGACCGTGGATCTCTCTACTCTTACTTACAAATCCAAATCTGACGACTATTTCGTCGAACATGTTAACGGCCCTTCGAGTGACGGCAAGAAATACACCACAGTCAACGGCTTTGAAAATACATCCAAAGTTGACCAGTCAAACTCGGTGGCGACCATAGAGCACGAATTTGACAGCGGCTACACGCTGACTTCGATCACCGCCTATCTCGATGATAAAATACAGTTTAACGCCGGGGACAGTTTGGAAACCCCCGTAATCAATTCGCTCATTGGAGTCACATCCGAAGTGTTCAGCCAGGAGCTGCGCATCGCATCGCCACGGTATGACCGGTACGATTTTATCGTCGGCCTGTATTACGACGACGAGCAGAGCACGAGCTCAACCGGTTTGCAGCCGGCCGAGGCGTTTCCCATACCCCCCCTGAGAGGTGAGTCCGCCACCCTGCGCAATACCCTGGATCGCGACAGCTACGCTGCCTTTGGGCACGGCAACTTCAATTGGACCGAACAACTGACGCTGTTCGGCGGCTTGCGCTACACGGATGAGACCAAACAACAGAAGACGCATCCAGCCACCTGTTCGAGCGATTTAGCTTGCCTGGTGTTCGGCGCTCCGAGCATTACCGAAACTGTCGAAGCCCCCGTGGACGTCACACTCGATAAATGGACCTGGACGACCGGATTGCGCTTCCAACTGCGGGACGACGTGATGCTGTACGGCAGCGTCGCCACCGGGGTGAAGTCGGGAGCATTCAATAGCACGTCAAACCCGTTCAAAGACCTGGCAAGCAGAAATCTCGTCACGGATCCCGAAAATGTTACCAGCTATGAACTGGGCATGAAGTCCAACCTGATGCAGAATCGCCTGACCTTGAACATGGCGGTGTTCTACATGGAGTACGACGATCTGCAGGTTCGGGGAGGATGTACCGACTGCGGGCCGGGCGGCATACCCGAGCAATTTCTATCGAACGCCGCCAGCGCCACCAGCGAGGGGTTTGAGCTGGAACTCCTCGCACTGCCGGTGGAAAACCTGACCCTGAGCCTGGGCGTTGGTTACAACGACTCGACTTACGATGAATATCCAGACGTTCTGGACCCCCGAATGAATAACACACCCACCGATGCCAGCGGTAACAAGGTGCCGCTGGCGCCTGAATGGACCATCAATGCCTCGGCACAGTACGACATGAATCTGGCGGGCGGCACGGTGAGTACGCGTTTGTGGGGAAGTTACATCGACGAACGCTACGGGGAGGAGGGGGTGCTCAATTACGACGACGACCTCATACCCGACCAAACCTTGCTCAATGCCAGCTTGGCGTACCGACCGGCGGAAGGCAACTGGGGAGTGTCGGTATGGGTTCATAACCTGACCGACGACGATACCGAAACCCTGAAAATTTACCTCGCGACCTTCGGCGCCAATTGGAATACCGTCCAGTACCAGGAACCTAGAGCTTACGGCCTGTCAGTGGACTATGCCTTTTAATGGAACCCGTGACGCTTTATGGCGCACCGCACTCCCTCTACACGGGCCGTGCCCGCAGTTACCTCGTCAAGGCCGGTATTGCCTACCGCGAACGCTTCCCCATGACGCAGCACTTCAAGGAGCAGGTGCTGCCGAAGGCGGGGGGGCGACAAAGCCTACCGACCGTGGAGCTCGCCGACGGCACCGTCATTCGCGATGGTGCCGCCATCATCGATCACTTCGAGGATGAACCAGATGGCGCCCGCTATGGTCGGTGACTCCCGGGGTGGTTCCCTCGGCAAGGTGTTCTACGACGCCCTCCAGGCCGGTTAAGGTGCCAGATCCATTAAAACGGGCAATGTCCCGCGTTGGCGTCCCCTCCCGTGGGCAAAGGCTTGCTGCCCTACGCACCCCGATTCTTGCGAAACCGGGCCGTGGATAACACCGTTGGGTTCTGACGACGTACAGGGCAAAGTATGAAGAAGCGTAAGATGTTCGGGTACTCACTAGTAGGGTTAATCGCGATCGGTGCAGGTTTATGGGTTACTGGACTCGGCGGCAGATTGATAATGGCCGGATTCAGTGCAGTTGCCGGGCCTCCCGGTGCTTTTGATCCTGCCAATGTCACCGCGCCTGCACCGGATTATAGTCTTATAGAGAACTGGGCCGCACACCCAACAATAAGCGACCCCGCTGATCTGTCACCTGAAGGGGTGTCGGTTCCTGCGCAGGGAAGCCTTCCAGTTGACGTGTTTTTTGTGCATCCCACGGGTTATCTGGCTCCTATTAGCTGGATTTCACCGATGGACTCCGATTCTGGCACTGAAGAGAATATCGAATGGGTAATGGCAAACCAGGCCAGCGCCTTTAACGGCTGTTGCAATGTGTATGCGCCACGCTATCGACAAGCAAATATGTTCGCTTATATGGCAAGTGAAGAAGAACGCGACGAGATACTGGGCTTTGCCTATCAAGACGTAAAACGTGCTTTTGATTACTACATAGAAAATTACAATAACGGGAAACCGTTTGTCCTCGCCAGCAGCAGTCAGGGCACCCATCACAGCATGCATCTGTTAAGCGATGTCATCGATAACAGTGATTTACACAAGCGCATGGTAGCCGCTTATATTATCGGCGCAGCGAACATTCCCCTGTCTCCGGATTGGATTGCCGGGATGAACAACATTGATCCCTGTAATAGCGAGACAGACCTGGGCTGCGTTATTCATTGGGACACCATGCCTGAAGGTAGCGCGGCGGTAGCAAGACCAGCACCTTCCGTTTGTACTAACCCACTTTCATGGAGTCTTGGTCAAGAAGTGGCAGGCATCGAACAACATGCAGGCGTTGTTATTCCGCAACATTCTTACAACTTCTTTACATTTAGTTCTGAAGATCCCGCACAAGGCAAAGTGTTTGATGCTCTGGCGGCGCCGATTATGGGATTGACCGGTGCTGCATGCCGCGATGGTACTTTGTTTGTGGAACGACTGGACAATCCTGCTTTTGCAGAAACGCCTTTTGGTCGTGCGTCCTACCACCTATTCGATTACAATATTTTTTACATGAATATTCATGAGAATGCGCGTTTACGCGCAGAGGTTTATCTAGGATTCTGACAAGTTAACCTCAGGAAGGTACTAATGTAATGAACCATCCCCACTCACGCTGCTAGCGCGGCGGGAGTCCTCAGGCTAGCCTCTAGACGGAAAGACTTTAATCTTGGATGGGAGATCGACATGAACATTAGCGTACTGGGTATTGATATTGCCAAGAGCACCTTTCAACTTCATGGTGCTGATGACACTGGTAAGATGGTTTTCGAAAGACGTCTCGCTCGAACTGAGCTAGCGGCTCACGTGGCAAATCTTCCAACCTGCACTATAGTGATGGAATCGTGCAGCGGAGCCAACTACTGGGCGCGAGTTTTTCAGCGAAGTGGCCACACAGTGAAGCTCATCAGCCCGCAGTTTGTAAAACCGTTCGTAAACACAGATGTGTAGAAATTGAGCGGTAAATGATGCCCAGCACCTTGCTCATTATGGTTGGAAGCTACAACTACTGGAGCATAACGGTAAAACCTGGCTTTTCAATCTCAATGAAGACCCCACCGAGCAGCATAATCTTGCGACATCACACCCGGAGCAACTCAATCAGCTTCGTAAAGTGCTCTATTCACTCGACAGCCAAATGGTGGAACCCTTGTGGCCTTCACTCGTTAATGGGCCGGTGGCGGTTGACTACACGCTTGATAAAATACCCGACACGGATTACGAAAAAATTATCTGGGAAAATTAGATGAGTATGTATTATCTCTATGGTGCGCCTTTCTCGGCCTTTACCGCAAAGGCGCGGTCTTACCTGATTAAGCAAGGTATTCCCTTTGAAGAGCGTGCATTTGGTCACCCACGCTTTATGGGGGATATCATTCCCGCCACCCAGCGGATGATGATTCCTGTGTTGGAGACTGACGATGGCGAGTTTGTGCAGGACACGTGCGATATTCTGGACTGTCTCTATCAGCGTGGCTTGGAAAAACTGCCCTCGCGCCCCGAAGATGCTGTGGCCCGCGCAGTTACCCATTTGTTCGAGCTCTTTGGTGGGGAGGGTATGCTTCGGGCGGGAATGTTTTATCGCTGGTTTTTTGATGAGGAAAACATGCCGTTCATCGAGAACCAATTTGGTTTGTTCATGGCTCCCGGTCTGCCTTCAGATCAGCGCCTGGCGCCGGCTCTCAGTCTCACAGGGTCTATGCGGCAGCGGGCGGCTGCTATTGGGGTGACCGAGGCCACAGGTCCGGCTATCGAAGAAAGCTTCCTGGACTTCCTTGGAGCTTTTAATGACCACCTGGAGGAGCATCCCTACCTTGTTGGTGCAACTCCCACGTTAGGGGACTATGGCCTGCAGATCATGTTCTATGCTCACTTGGCGCGCGACCCTTATCCGTCGGCGCTACTAAAGAATCGGGCGCAAGCGGTAGTGCGATTTACCGAACGCATGAGCCAGCCGGGCATCTGTGCGCCTGAGTACATCGATTATCCGGATGGCTTTTTTGCTGATGGCGAAGTACCTGAGACACTCAAGGCGATGATGAAATTGGTGGCTGCAGATTACTTACCTGAGCTCGAGGCTAACATTGCTTTGCACAACCAATGGCTTGGCGAGAACAGTGTAGAGGAGGGCGCTCCTGTTTTTCCTGATGCAACTCAGCGGACACTCGGACCTATACAGTTCAAAGTACGCGGTACTGAAATTTCAAGCTTTGCACGCAGTTATTCGCTGTATATTCTGCAACGCCTGCAGGACTGGGTTGATCAGCTCAGCCCAGAGCAAAAGGAACCTGTACTGCTAGTGTTTAATGAAACAGGTTGTATGCCCTTCCTTCAGCAGCGTTGCAGCCGGAGAGTAGAGCGGGCGAACTACAAGGAAGTTTGGGGCGGGCCAATGCGTTCGTTTAGCCAATGAGAAATAGCAAGGGTGAATTCAGATTTTGATGAAACTACTACATGCAAGTGCGCATTTTTTTAAAACGCGTTGGGCACATTGGTGATGGCCCGTATATGGGCGGGCTGGATCAGCCAACCATGCTTGATTTTGCTGCCTTTCCACAACTCGTATTTGGCTACATGTTTGGGTTGGAGGAGCATTTAAGCGCGGCGAAGTACCCGGCTATCAAGGACTGTTTGAAGCGCGTTTCTGAATAATTGCCGGAAATCCGATGCTGGCAGCCGACAAAATGCAGATCCATTCTCTGGCAGAGGCACTGACGTAACACCCACGTTATGGAAATGTTGGAGTTTGAAGGTCAAAGGGTCAAAGGGTCAGTGCATTTGTTGAATGGAGGAGGGCAGTGGCTTGAGAGAAAGTGAAGAATTTTCAAGGTTTTCCAAAGGAGCAAAATGTATACCAGTGGTATATCTAAATTTAAATATCTAAACCACTTGGGTTGAAATGGTTTACTAATAGATATATAAATAAACTATGGGTATACGAAAAGACAATAAACTGAACGAACTCATACGGGTGATCCCGGAAGGGGTCGCCGTTCCCAGCACCTGGCTGACGGCAAATGGCTATTCGCCCCAACTGGTTCGAAAGTACCTACAGAGCGACTGGTTGATACGTCTGGGCAGTCGCGTCTACGCCCGCCCGGGTCACCCGGTTACCTGGGAAGGCGCCATACTTGGATTGCAACGGCTTGGGGGAATTCAATTGCATCTGGGGGGAGTAAGCGCACTGAATCGTCAGGGGTTGGCGCATTACCTCTCGCTTGGTGGCGATGCTGCTGTTCATGTATGGACGCAGGATCGCTTGCCGGGCTGGATGGAGCAGGTCCCGCTGGACGTGCGCTGGAATTTCCATCGCAGGAAGCTATTCGAAGGCGACGCAGAGGCAGGTTTGGCTCAGTTGCCTACGCAGGTGCGTGATTGGACAATGCAGGGCTCGGCACCCGAGCGCGCGATCCTCGAAGTGCTGAGCCAAGTTGACGATACTCCTACCTCCTTTACGTTTGTCGCCGAGCTGTTCGAGGGACTGACCTCACTGCGCCCCGCTGTGGTGAACACTCTATTGCAGTCTTGTCTCCACAATGAGGCGAAGCGCCTGTTCCTGTTCTTTGCCACTCGCTATGACTATCCGTGGCATAAGCGTGTTGATGTTGATGCGGTAGACCTGGGGAGGGGCAAGCGTCTGGTGACCCGTGGTGGAAAACTGGACAAGCGCTACCAGATAACGGTGCCAGAGGCTTTTCATGCTGGATAGGAGCAATCCCTACTTCCGCCAGGTGGAGCTTGTGGTTGGAGTGTTACCACTGGTTGCCTCCGAACCTTGCTTTGCGCTGAAAGGTGGCACGGCAATCAACCTCTTTATCTGTGATTTCCCGCGCCTTTCCGTGGATATCGATCTCACCTATCTGCCGCTGGACGATCGAGATAATGCGTTCGGGGCAATTGAGGGTGGCCTTGGCCGGATTGCGGACAAGATCCGTCGGGTGATTCAGGGTGCAAAGGTAACGGCTGCGGCGGGCGAGGCTGGTCGAGTCCAGCGGCTGCAGATCGCGGCGGGCGGTGTCGGCATCAAGGTGGAAGTCTCGCCAGTGCTCCGCGGCAGCATAGTGCCTGCAGTACACATGGCGGTAAACGAATCCGTAGCGGACCAGTTCGGGTATGTCGAAACACAGGTGCTCGCAGCGGATGAGGTGTATGCCGGCAAACTGGTCGCCGCGCTCGACCGGCAGCACCCTCGGGATCTGGTTGACGTGATGCAGCTTTTGGCAGGCGGAGGAATAACTCCAGCGCTGATGGATTGCTTCCTGGTGTACCTGGTGAGTAGCAACCGGCCCATAGCCGAGTTGTTGGATCCCAATCCGCTTCCACTGCAACCGGTGTTCGATCAACAGTTCAAGGGTATGACCCTGCGAGAGGTTAGCGTGGAGGATCTGCATCAGGCGCGCGACCGCATGATTCAGGCAATCGGCCAACAATTAACGGACGACCATAAAGCGTTTCTGCTGTCCTTCAAGTCGGGCGACCCGCAGTGGGATTTGCTGGAGCACGCCATTGCCAGTGAGCTGCCAGCAGTACAATGGAAGCTCCACAACATCAGAAAGATGAGCCCGGTCCGGCGAGCGCAGGCGCTCTCGACACTGGAAAAGGTGTTGCGCCGGTAAGCATGCGCTCAAGTCACTGCCAAGCGCAGCGGGTAGTGACGTGGGCGCCCGCGCTCTACGGCAATAAACGCAGCAACACTTCTGCACCATGCGATTTCATGGGTGGTTCCACTGGAACCACTTCACCAAGTATCTAAGTTTGCGGATATACGAGCTCAAAGCAGCCCTCCGTTCCCCTGAAGCGTAATTTCCGCCTCACTCCTGACAAACAAATCACCAGGCGTCCGATGAAACCACCCCCGATTCGGGTTGAATTCTCTGTGACAGCCATATTTCGGGTTCGTATAGTGGAGCCACTTGTCGCTGCCACTGCGCTTAAAGTGGCAAGGAAGACCCCACCTTGCGAAAGCAAACGGGGTAGGTAGTTTCCGGCGTGATTGGAATCTGCTGAATGCGTCACTTCGGACCACTATGACGCGACGGTCAGCCATGACCGGGTCCATCTTCTAACCATCGCGTTGCCGCATCGTCTGGGTAGCGACCTTTCAAATCCGTCCCGCTTGTTACGGGGATCTATTCCATAACCGTTGTTGATGACAGAGCACTTGTGCCCTGATCATTCCAGAGTTTCTTTAACCCCGCATATGCATTGGCGGTCAGTGTGTTCCGCATTTTTTAACCAAGGAGGTAATTCCACTCCCAGCCCAAGGCTGGATAACCGTTGGTTTGCACGGGCCAGTTTTCTTGCGAAAACACACCGTGTTGTCTATGGCCAGACACATTCAGGTCAACCGGGATTGGTGTCCCGTGATCGTACCGCTTTGGCGGACCTGCGCAGCAATGTTGCCAGGTGATCAGAAACACTCACCTACGGATACAACACTATGCGAGACCTGAACTACCAACTGAAATTATTATGCAAACACAGTCACGAAGGCAGCTTCGAAACCCGGGTGGGCCGAGAGCGTCAGTTGAGCGCTATCGCCAACCAGTTACACGACTTGGGGTTCCGACAATTGAAGGCCACGTCCCTCAAGCAAAAGCATGTCCAGTCCCTGGTGGATCTGTGGCTCAAACAAAACCTTTCCCCTGGCACCATCAAGAACCGGATGAGTTGCTTACGTTGGTGGGCCGAGAAGGTTAACAAGCGGGCCGTGGTGGCCGGCAGTAACGATTTCTATGGGATACCGGACCGGCAGTTTGTGTCCGATCAGAGCAAGGCGAAAGATCTGGCCGAGGAGCAACTCGCTCAGGTCAAGGATGAACACGTTCGCATGAGCCTGCGCCTGCAACAGGCTTTTGGGCTAAGGCGGGAAGAAGCCCTCAAGATCCAGCCCCGTTGGGCGGACCGGGGCAAGCACCTGCATCTCAAGGCCAGCTGGACCAAGGGCGGGCGGGAGCGCACGGTGCCCATTCGCACCATAGAGCAGCGAGCTTTACTGGAACAGGCAAAACAACTGGCCGGGCTGGGTTCCCTGATCCCCGGTGGCCGGCAGTACGTCGAGCAGCTGAGAATCTACGAGCGCCACACTGCCAATGCCGGGTTATCGAAAATGCATGGCCTGCGCCATGCATATGCCCAGCAGCGCTATCGGGAACTCACCGGCTGGCCATCGCCCCATGCGGGTGGGCCTTCCAAAGCAAAACTCAGCGACGCTCAAAGGCGAAGGGATCATGAGGCCCGCCTGACGATAAGCAAAGAGCTGGGCCATGTCAGAGAGCAGATCACCGCTGTCTACTTGGGGCGCTGAGAGATGACTTCGGTTCTTCCACGATTTATTCGTTTGCGTGATGCCCCCGGCTACTTGGGAATGGACAAGAACCGATTCAACCGGGAGGTTCGGAAAAGCCTCACGGAGATTCCCATCGGTAAGCAGGGCATTGCCTTTGATCGGCTTGAAATGGACGCCTGGGCGGAGCAGTATATGGACCGCTGTGGGTGTTCGCCAAAGCATAGAGGAGATTTCCTATGTCAAAGCGAATCCCGGGCCTCTACAAGAGAGGCACCCAGGGCATCTGGCACATTGATAAATGCGTCAGGGGGTATGGCCGACTTCACGAGAGCACTGGAACAAGCGAGCTCGAGGAGGCGGAAAGGTACCTGATCCGACGATTGGAAGAGATGCGCAAGGCGAATGTTTACGGCATTCGAGTGGAGCGCTCTTTTCGGCAGGCGGCCACCAGGTTTTTGCTGGATTACCAGCACAAGCGCAGTATTGGCCGCTATGCACAATCCCTGAAAATTCTGGACCCGCATATAGGTGATCTGCCTTTGCGCAGGGTCCATCAGGGCACGCTGGAGTTGTTTGTCCGGCACCGTCGTAAGCAGGGTATGCGAGCCAACACCATCAACCGCGATCTGGCGGTGGTGCGGCGAATTCTGACTCTGGCTGCCCGACTGTGGCGGGATGAGTCCGGTTTGACCTGGCTTGAAACAGCCCCTTTATTGCAGTTGCTCGATTGTGACGATGCCCGAAAGCCATATCCCCTATCGTGGGACGAGCAGGCGAGGCTGTTTGCGCGCTTGCCGGAACACTTAAGGGAAGTGGCCTTGTTCAAGGTCAATACTGGAACGCGGGAACAGGAAGTGGTTTGTTTGCGGTGGGATTGGGAAGTATCAATTCCGGAGCTGAAAACCAGCGTCTTTGTTGTCCCGGGTGGTGGTGTTAAGAATGGGGAGGATCGATTGGTGGTGATGAATGCTGAGGCGCGAGCGGTGATCAATCGTCAGCGTGGCAAGAGCTCAGACTATGTATTTACCTACTCAAAGGGTAAGCCGATTGATCGCATCAATACCAAGGCTTGGCGCCGAGCGCGAGAGGAGGCTGGTTTGGCGCAAGTGCGGGTACATGATTTGAAGCATACGTTCGGTCGCCGGTTGCGGGCCAAAGGCGTCAGTCATGAAACCCGACAAGTCTTGCTGGGCCATAAAAACGGCCAGATCACCACGCATTACTCCGCTGCAGAAATTGGGGAACTGATAGACGCGGTGGAGAAAGTGAGTTGGTCGGGTAGTTCAGCGCCGACGCTAACGTTGATCAAAAATGAAAACTCCCGCAAATCTCCCGCAATTGGGCGAAGGGAGAATCTGAAGACGGTTTGATATATCTGTAAGATACTATTTTTAAAGGAGAAATTGGTAGCTACGGGTGGACTTGAACCACCGACCCCAGCATTATGAATGCTGTGCTCTAACCAGCTGAGCTACGTAGCCACGAAGCGCGCGTATTCTGTCGAGAAACAGCGCTTAGGTCAATTGTCCATGACGCGATTTCCTCGCTTTTTATGCGGCTTGGTGCAAAAGACTTTTCCACGCCTTAAATTTACGATTACACATTGAAGCGAAAGTGAATGACGTCCCCGTCAGAGACGACGTACTCTTTTCCCTCTAGACGCCATTTGCCGGCCTCTTTTGCACCCGACTCGCCCTTGAGCGTCACAAAGTCGTCGTACCCTACAACTTCGGCACGAATAAACCCTTTCTGAAAGTCCGTGTGAATCACACCCGCAGCCTCTGGAGCGGTCGCACCCACCTTCACGGTCCAAGCGCGGACTTCTTTGGGGCCTGCGGTAAAGTAAGTTTGCAGATCGAGAAGCGCATAGCCCGCTCGAATGGTTCGATCAAGTCCTGACTCTTCCATGCCCATGTCGGCAAGAAACTCCAGTTTCTCATCGTCTTCTAACTCGGAGATTTCAGATTCAAGCTTGTTGCAAATAGCCACCACACCGGCGCCTTCTGAGTCAGCGTATTTGCTAACAACATCGAGGTGTGGGTTATCCTCAAAGCCGTCTTCGGCCACGTTGGCAATGTACATGGTGGGCTTGATTGTGAGCAGGTGCATGGTTCTAACAAGTTCCTGCTCCGTCTCGTCCAACAGCAGTGCTCTCACGGGGAGGGCTTCGTTAAGGTGCGGAAGCAGCTTTTCCTCAAGGAGCGCTCTCGTTGCTATGGCAACTTTGTCGCCGCCTTTGGCCGTCCGCACGACGCGCTGAAGTTGCTTCTCACAACTTTCAAGATCGGCCAAAGCCAGTTCCGTATTAATGGTTTCGATATCAGCCAGAGGATTAATCTGATTAGCGACGTGAATGACGTTTGGGTCTTCAAAACACCGCACGACGTGTGCAATCGCGTCAGTCTCACGAATATTGGCAAGGAACTGGTTGCCAAGCCCCTCGCCCTTTGACGCGCCAGCAACAAGCCCTGCGATATCAACAAACTCCATCGTTGCAGGAATGGCACGCTCGGGTTTGACCAACGCTTGAATCGCATCTTGTCGGGGGTCGGGTACCGATACGACACCTGCGTTGGGTTCGATTGTACAAAACGGGAAGTTTTCCGCGTCGATCCCCGCCTTGGTGAGTGCGTTAAATAGTGTCGACTTGCCCACGTTGGGAAGCCCGACGATGCCACACTTAATGCCCATACTTAGCCTCCTTACAAATCTTCTTTGGTCTTGTCACTGCTGTGAAGACGCGTCATTGCTTTGACGTCCTCCCCGTCAAGTAACAGCGGTAGTGCCGCCAACGCTTCGTCAATGGACGATGCGATCAGCGCTTGTTCGGTCTTTGACGCTTTACTGAGTACCCAGCCGGATACTTTATTGGCCTGCCCGGGATGACCAATGCCCACCCGCAGGCGCCAAAACGCTCTGGTGCCGCCAATCGCAGGAATAATGTCTCTGAGACCATTATGCCCCCCGTGACCCCCGTCGAATTTAAAACGGCTGGCCCCGGGCGTCATGTCGAGTTCATCGTGCACGATCAGCAGTTGCTCTGGTGGAATCTGGAAGTAGTTCACCGCCAGCGCCACTGCCCTGCCACTGTGATTCATGTACGTCTCGGGGATCAACAGTCGGACGTCGTGTCCGGCGATAGAGCCGCGACCCACTCGCGCCGAGAGTTTCTTCTCCGCCTTGAGGTCTATGCTGTTTTGGGTTGCTAGCGCTGAAACGAAATCGGCACCCGCATTATGGCGAGTGCCGATGTATTTTTCGCCAGGATTACCCAGACCGACAACGAGTCGAATGCTGGGTGTCACCGTTAGCTCTCTGCGGCGTCTTCTTCGCCTGTCTCGTCACCGGCTGCTTCAGCTGTGTCGTCATCGGAGTCGCCTTTGACGCCCTTGGGCGCAAGTACAGCAGCGACGGCCATATCGCGATCACCACCCAGTGCAAGTGCAGTGGAAGTGACCCCGGACGGGAGCGTTAGATCAGACAGGTGAATCACGTCACCAAGGTCAACGTCAGCCATATCCACTTCAATGAACTCGGGGAGATCGGCCGGTAGCGCGCTGACTTCGATTTCGTTCAATGTGTGTTGGATGCGGCCACCACCGAGCTTTACGCCCACGCAAGACTCTTCGTTAATGTAGTGCAGTGGAATAGAGACTTTAAGCGCTTTGTTCGCCTCAACGCGGAAAAAGTCAGCGTGCATTGGATAATCCTTTGCAGGGTGACGTTGCAGCGCCTTGAGAATGGCTTTTTCTTTCTTGCCATCGTAAGCAATTTCGAGAACAGCGGAGTAAAACGCTTCGGTCTCGAGGTGCTTCTCGAAATCCTTTCGAATAAGCGAGAGACTTACGGGTGCGTTTTCGCCCCCATAAATAATGGCGGGGACTTTCGCTTCGAGTCGGCGAAGGCGGCGGCTCGCACCTTTCCCTTCATCGCTACGAAGCTCGGCTTCAACTACAAAAGTGTCAGACATGGTCTGTCTCCTTTGGAAAAACACTCAAAGACTTGCGACCGGTCCTAGAGTGTGTGGGTTTACGCTGAATTATGAATCAAACAGCGCGCTAATAGATTCTTCGTTACTCACTCTGCGAATTGACTCGGCTAAGAGATCGGCAATGGTGAGTTGGCGGATTTTTGAAATAGTTTTTGCCTCGGCGCTCAGAGGGATCGTATCCGTGACAACCAACTCATCGAGTTCTGAGTTACGAACATTTTCAAGCGCCTTTCCCGACAGGACCGCATGCGTGCAGTAGGCTACGACTTTGGTGGCACCGCGCTCCTTGAGCGCATTAGCGGCAGAACACAGCGTTCCGGCTGTATCGACCATGTCGTCAACCATGATGGCAGTCCGCCCTTGGACGTCTCCGATCAAGTTCATCACCTCGGACTCATTTGCACGAGGACGACGCTTGTCAATGATTGCGAGTTCCGCCTCGTCGAGCTGCTTGGCAATGGCGCGAGCGCGAACCACACCGCCAATGTCGGGCGACACAACGACAACGTTTTCATACTTACTGGCGACAATGTCATCGTTGAGTATGGGTGAGGCGTAAACGTTGTCTACCGGGCAGGTGAAGAAGCCTTGAATTTGCTCGGCGTGTAAATCTACGGTTAATACGCGATCAACGCCCACGCTGACCATCATGTCAGCGACCACTTTGGACGAAATCGGTACGCGTGAGGATCGTACTCGTCGGTCCTGACGCGCGTAGCCAAAGTAGGGCACCACGGCGGTGATTCGACTGGCAGATGCGCGACGCAACGCGTCAATAATGAGCAACAACTCCATGAGGTTGTCGTTTGTGGGCTCGCAGGTACTTTGCAGGACAAAAACGTCTTTACCGCGAACGTTTTCGTTGAGCTCGACCGCGACTTCTCCGTCTGAGAACTTACCGACTTTTGCACTACCGATTTCAAGGTACAGCCGGCTCGCCACCTTTCTTGCGAGATCGGTGTTTGAGTTGCCGGTAAAAACCATCATTTTCGAAGACATGCGAGGCGTCCTGCGAGTAGGAAATGGCTGGGGCGGGAGGATTCGAACCTCCGAATGGCGGGATCAAAACCCGCTGCCTTGCCGCTTGGCGACGCCCCAATATTCGTTTGTGCTACACCATTGTGTAGCGATTAATTCCTTGTGCAACAATGGCGTGGAATTCATTTTCGGCGAGAGTGGCGACTTGCATCGCCTCATCCCTCGAGTCAAAGGCTGCGAAGACACACGCGCCACTTCCAGTCATTGCTGCGAGACCGTGTTGAGACAGCCACTCTCGTGCCACCTTAACTTGCTCATACCTGCGTTCCACTACGGGCTGCAGGTCATTGCGTACCGACCCCTCGAAAAGCGCCGACACTGTAATTGGCGGAGTATTGCGTGTCAATTCTGGAGCCCCGAAGATTTCCTGTGTAGACACGTGGCAATTGGGGTAAATAATAACAAACCAGCGTCTGGGCAAGGTGATCGGTGTGAGTTTTTCTCCAATTCCCTCGGCCCAGGCCGACTCGCCCCGAACAAAGACGGGAACGTCAGCCCCTAAGGTTGCGCCCAAGCTCGCCAGTGCTTGAGCGGAGTATCCGAGTTTAAACAATGAATTCAACGCGCAAAGCGTTGTGGCGGCATTCGAGCTGCCGCCTCCCAACCCACCCCCCATGGGGACTACTTTCTGAATGTTGATAGAGACGCCGAGGCTTGGATCAAGATCGAGAAGGTTGGCGGCTCTGACGATTAAATTGTCACTGTAGGGAACCCCAGACACGTCACCTGTTAACTGTAGGCCCGGCGTGTCGGTCACTTCAAATCGCATGACGTCGCCCCAGTCTAGGAGTTGGAACACTGTTTGCAGCTCGTGGTAGCCGTCCGCTCGCTGACCCACGACGTGAAGGAACAGGTTCAGCTTCGCTGGACTTAGCGTTTCAATTACCGGTTTATTCATCGCTGATGACGTCCCACTTGCTAATCATGACACGGAGCAAATCGTCGTTCGCCTCGATGCGAAGTCGTCGTGGGACTCGGTATGTGTCTAGGGTAGACCAGTCCAGTACCTGCGCAACGACCGTCTCGCTGTCCAGTTGAGTGCCGGTCAGCAGAGCCGCCCAATTTTCAGGAGTGATCATCTCTAGTAGCGCTAAATGACGGGCTGCCATGGCGTTGCTGAGCGGAGTAAGGCGGTTATCACTGTCGACCGTAAAGAAGCCATTTTTATTGTGGAGCAGCACCGCGCTGCGAAGTCCGAGACTGTCACTCACGACGACGCGATCGGCGATATTGGCGGAGTGCGTCCACGAAAAGCGGAGCGTTTGATTGTTGCTGCTCGAGGTGACGAGCATTTTACCGCTGGCCCGCCAGGACATCGACTTGGGAAGTAGCGCAGCGACCTCACCGCCGGTGTTGGGCTCCGGGGGCAGCTGAGCGCAACCCGTCACCACAACCAGCAAGAAAGCCAATGACCATAACCTCATCGCCACGCGTTACTCCGGTAGTGGAATGGCGAGTCGATTCGCCGTCTCAAGAAGGTATTGGTTCTCGGGCGATGACCGCAACTGCGTGCCAATTAGGTCCTTGGCTTCGAGCGTGCGACCTTGCGACCAGAGTAATTCAATGAGGTGGGCGGCAACCTCTGGATCTGGATACTGCTTATAGGCTTCTTTCAGGAGTAGTTCAGCCTGCTTTTTCTTCCCAAGCTTAAAGTAGACCCAACCAAGGCTGTCAATAATGGCTGGGTTTCGAGGGTCTTTTGTGATGGCTTCTTCGAGCAAGTCAGCAGCCTCAGAGAATCGAGTGGTGTTGTTAGTGAGCGCGTAGCCCAGTGCGTTGAGTGCACCCGCATCACCCGGCGCTAGGCTTAGAATTTGTCGATAGTCTGCCTCGGCTTGATTAAAAAGACCGAGTCGTTCGAGTAGGGTTGCCCGCGCGAACAAGAGCCTCGTTGACTGTGGGAATTCCGAGAGGGCGGATGTCAGTACATTGCGGGCCTCGTCTGAACCGAGCGCCTCCAACGTGTCGGCATGTAAGTTAAAGCTGATTTCGCGGCCTTGCGGATGTGCCACACGTTGCCGCTCGAAAAACCCATTGGTGGTGTTAATGTCGCCGTCGCTGATGAGTAAATTTGCGGCTTCTCGCAGAGCGCGCGTGTAATTAGTCGAGGGTGCGACACGAGCAAATGCATCGAGTGCTTGCGCCGTGTCCTGAACCTGTATAAGCGCCAGACCACGGAAAAAATACGCGTCATTGATGCGTTGACGCCCAGAAAGCACCCGATCCAAATGCACGAGTGCTGACGCGGGCTGTGAGAGTTCAATATCCACCAATGCGGCACTGATGAGGTGATCGGCACTGGGCTGAGGCTCTCGCACTAAAATATCAAACTGTGCCTTCGCATTTTCGAGTTCCTGCCGACCCAGTAAATAACGCGCGTACTGATATCGCAGCAGTGCACTGTTAGTGACTTCTATTGCAGTGAGCAATGCCTCAAAAGTACTCGGGTCATCCGCCTGTAAGCGGATTTCCGTGATCAGTAGTGTGCCTCTTTCATGGTACGGATCGACGGTAAAAAGTGCCTTTAACCCTTCTTTGGCCGCATCAATGTTGCCTTTTCGCCATTCAAGGAGCGCCATCGCAAAGAGGCTGCGAGGGTCGTCTGGGTAATTTGCTGCGAGTTGGGTGAGTAGCTTCTGGATGCGCGCCTTTGTCTTCTCAGGCTGCGCGGCGTAGTCATTGAGCAGCGCAGCTGGGTTGATCTCTGAGTCCGATGCGAAGGCCCGCTGGGAATAACGCAGAGCCTCAGCCACGTCGTTGCGGTCGATTAAAATCGCCGCAGCAAGTGTCGCGGCCTTACCGTCAGTTGGTTCAAGGTCAGAGACACGCTTTGCCATGCTCAGAGTGGCGTCTGTATCGCGCATGAACTGCGCAAGTTGCAGCGCTCGTCGTGCGATTGCTGGGTCAGGTATCAGCAGACTGGCCGCTGTCAGTCTGCGCAGCCCCAGTGGCAGATCTCGCGTCCTGATCGTGAACTCCGCTTCAAGCAGCACTGACAGCTGATCGCTGGGAATGTCGGCGTAAGGGTGGACGGCGACTGCTGGTGTGACGGTGTTGGTGACGTCAGCAGTCATCTCGCCCTTCGGGGTGTCAACCACTGGAGTGGTTGTGCAGCCCGATAAAAATACGGCCAAAACGGCAATGGAATATTTGATGTTTCGCATGGGTGTAATCATGCCACACCAAACGAAATCGGCACACGCCCTCGTGTCAGCTCAATTCTCTGTTATTATTCGGACAAGTGTAGCTACTGATTGACAGTGATGCCGTCAAATTTGGTTGTCATAGGAATAAATCACGACTCAGCACCCGTCTCGGTTCGAGAGCGCGTGGCGTTCGCGCCTGAGTGTGTTCCGGAGGCGATTTCGGAGCTTATCGCGCGCACCGGATTGAGTGAGGGTGTGATTTTAAGTACCTGCAATCGCACTGAAATTTATGGTTGGTTCGGCGAAGCGTGTGAGGCTGCGGTCGTGGGCGACGACGTTGTTAAGTGGTTGTCGGCGTATCACTCTGTCGCCATGGGCGATTTGTCGACGTGCACCTACAGAAGCCATGGTTTGGATGGATTGACGCACTTGGTAAAGGTCGCTGCTGGCTTGAACTCAATGGTGCTCGGCGAACCTCAAATTTTTGGTCAAATCAAATCAGCATTTGCGGTGTCACAAGAGAGTGGTGGTATCGGGGATTCGCTAGGGAAGCTGTTTCCGGAGGCGTTCCGTCTCGCCAAGCGTGTCCGTACCGATACCGCTATTGGGGAAAACCCCGTTTCCGTGGCCTACGCAGCCGTGGATTTAGCCGGACGCATTTTCTCGGATCTTTCCAATCGCACGGCGCTTCTGCTCGGCGCGGGCGAAACGATTGAGTTGGTTGCGCGACACCTCAACGAAGCAGGCCTTGGAAAGTTGATCGTGGCCAATCGGACGCTTAAGCGCGCCGAGACGCTCGCGGAACAGTTCGGTGCGGAAGCGATTCTTCTTGCAGACGTGACAGATCGTCTACCCAGCGCAGATATTGTGATCAGCTCCACAGCCAGTCAACTACCGATTTTGGGTAAGGGAGCAGTTGAGGAGGCGATCAAAGCGCGTCGGTTTAGACCCGCACTGTTGATCGATTTGGCGGTTCCCCGAGACATCGAGCCGCAAGTGGCTTCGCTGTCTGACGTCTACCTTTACACCGTTGACGACCTTCGGGGTGTCGTTGAAGAGAATGTGCGCCTTCGCAGCCACGAGGCCAACAAGGCCGATAAGATTGTCGACGAAGGGGTCGTTGAGGTTGAGGCCAACTGGCTGCAACGGGCATCGGCAGACGTTGTCAGAAATTATCGTGAGTCGGCAATGGCCATCCAAAATACTGAGCTCGAACGCGCGATGAAGGCGCTAGAGAGCGGAAAGTCACCCGAAGAAGTCATTACACGACTGTCACGGGATCTCACCAATAAGTTAATTCATGCCCCAACCGCGGGATTAAAGCAGATCGCAAAGGAAGGCGATCGTGTTAATGTTTCCCGGGCGGCAGAGTTGCTGGGCGTGCCATCGTCGTTACCCTCGGACGGCTCGTCCACACTACAGTAGGTCAATAAAGGCAGTTATTTGTGAAATCTTCGCTGGTTACGAAGCTCGAGTCGCTGTGCGACCGACATGAGGAAGTCTCTGCACTGCTCTCTGATGCGGAGACAGCCTCCGACCCTAATAAATTTCGAAGCCTTTCTCAGGAATATTCGCAGCTTGACGAAGTCGTCAAAGTTTATGAGAGCTATCGCCGCGCGCAAGACGATTTAGTAGGGGCGCAAGGCATGCTGCAAGACGCCGACGTTGAACTTAGAGAGATGGCCGAGGAGGAAATTGCGGTCGCAGAGCAGCATATGGTGGCGTCTGAAGCTGAGCTTCAGGTGCTGATGTTACCCAAGGACCCTAAAGATTCGAGTAACGTATTTTTGGAGATTCGAGCCGGTACGGGGGGCGACGAGGCGGCTATTTTTTCAGGTGACTTGTTCCGAATGTACTCACGTTACGCGGAGAGCAAACGGTGGTCCATTGAAGTCGTCTCAGAGCGGGCGAGCGATCATGGCGGTTATAAAGAATTGATTGCCCGTGTGGTGGGTGATTCTGTCTACGCTCACTTAAAATTTGAGTCGGGTGCACACCGTGTTCAGCGGGTTCCTGAAACAGAGTCACAGGGACGAATCCATACGTCTGCCTGCACCGTTGCCGTTATGGCTGAGCCCGATGAAGTGGAGGAAGTGGCGATTCGCAAAGAGGACCTCCGCGTCGATACCTATCGCTCTTCGGGGGCCGGAGGGCAGCACGTCAACACCACGGACTCCGCTGTGCGCTTGACGCACATTCCAACGGGCATTGTCGTGGAGTGCCAAGATGAGCGCTCACAACACAAGAATCGAGCTCGGGCGATGTCGCTTTTGCAGGCTAAACTCGCGTCGGCCTCTGAGCAGCAGTTGGCGGCAGAGCAAGCCGAAGAACGCCGTAATCTGGTGGGGACCGGTGATCGATCTGACCGTATCCGGACTTACAATTACCCGCAAGGCCGGGTGACAGACCACCGAATTAACCTCACCTTGTACAAATTAGACGAGGTGGTGGAAGGCAGTCTTGATTCGGTCATACAGCCGCTCAGACAGGAGCATCAGGCGGATCTACTGGCCGCGCTAGGTGACGAGTGAAAGTCAGCGACGCGTTGACTGCGTTTAATATTGCCAAGCGCGATGCTGAAACCTTGTTGCTTCACTGTTTGGGTCGCACTAATCGCGCCTGGCTCTTCGCGCACGATACGGACGATCTTGCTGTCGAAGACTTAAAGCATTACTCCGCACTTTGTCGAGCGCGTGAACAGGGCGTTCCATTGGCCTACGTGATGGGGTACCGAGAGTTTTGGTCGCTTGAACTTGCGGTAACGCCCGACGTACTTATTCCGCGGCCCGAAACTGAACACTTAGTCGAGTGGGCCATTGAGCGAGTCGAGGCGATTGCAGCAGCTTCATTGCTTGATTTGGGGACTGGGAGCGGCGCAATCGCATTGGCGTGCAAGGCGGCGAAACCAAAATTACAGGTGACGGCTTGTGATGTCAGTGAGCCGGCACTTGCCGTTGCGGAAAAAAACGCCAGAAATCTCGATTTGCCGATCGAATTGACCGTTTCGAATTGGTTTTCCGCCTTTGGCGATCGGGCATGGTCAATCATTGTGGCGAATCCGCCGTACGTGGCGCGGACAGATGAGCACCTGTTGCAAGGCGATGTTCGTTTTGAACCGACGATTGCATTAACTGATGGGAGCGATGGGCTCACTGATATTCGACGTATTATCACTCAGGCACCACAATACCTGACGAAAGACGGCTGGCTTTTGATTGAGCACGGCTATGATCAGGCGAGTGATGTTGGTGAAATTTTCCGGGCCCACGGGTTTAGAGACGTGAGCTTGAGGCATGATTTGGCAGGAAGGCCAAGAGTGACCGGGGGGTGCTTGCGATGATCAGTGACGAGGTTCTAGAGCGTTATTCGCGGCAGATCTTATTGCCTGAGATTGACCTTGCAGGACAGGATCGTCTGAGTCGTGCGCGTGTCGCTATTGTCGGCTGCGGTGGTTTGGGGTCCATGGTGGGGCTGTTGTTAGCTGGGGCAGGCGTTGGCCACCTTCGGCTGGTTGATCATGACAGACTTGAGATGAGTAACCTTCACCGCCAGCTCGCTTTTCGAGAGCGAGACATTGGCACCGATAAAGCCACAGCGCTAAAGGCCCAACTCGTCGCGCTTAACGGTGACGTGCACATAGAGTCCGTAACGCGACGTTTTGGCGAAAACATGACTAACGACAGGTCAATGCTCGCCGATATCGATCTTGTTATTGATGCCACCGATAATTTGGAGTCCCGTCACTCGATAGAGAAATACACGCGGGAACTTGGCATACCGTGGATTATGGGCGCTGCTTCCCGCCTTCACGGTCAAGTGATTGCATTCAGTGGCTCACGCATTGAGGGCTGTTATCGCTGTATCGCACCTGCCGACGACGACCGGCCAGGGTTTGATTGCCGTAGTGAAGGTGTCTTGGCTTCTGTGGTCGGCGTCATTGCCGCCTGGCAGGCGCAGGACGCGCTCATCTACCTTGCGGGACAGCGCGAACCGCTCTGGGGTCTTCTGCGAGTTTATGACGCGCTAGAGCAACACATTGAGCGACTCTACGTTGCCCCCCCTGGTGGTTGCGGCCACGACTAGTCGGCGTAAAGGTCTTTCGGTATCGGTTGCTTGAGCAGTAAGACGAGGCGTACCGCGATCATGACTGACGCGACGGTGACACCGACGATGATACCGACCCAGAACCCTGCGGCGCCGTCAAACAGGTTGTCCGCTCTCACAATGCCAAGGTAGTAACCCAGCGGCAAGGCAATGAGCCAATAGGCGACCATGCTCGCGATGAATGGGAAACGCGTCTTTTTGTAGGCGCGCATCGAAAATGATCCTACGATCTGAACGGCATCGATAATCACAAACAGTGCGGCAAGACTCAGAAGTCGGGCAGCAAGCAATGTTATGTCGGGAGACTCAGAATAAATGCCGACGATCGTAATCGGCAGTGTCAGAAGGACCGCCATGGTCGTGAGACTGATGATGCCTGAGCACAACATACCGGCCTTGAGCGCCATAAAGACACCTTGCTGGTTCTGGGCGCCCAGGGCGTGGCCCATTCGAGTCGCCATTGCCGACCCAATGGCCAGCATTGGAATGTAAAACATATCCCACACGTTAAAGGCGATCTGGTGGGCGCCAATCGCGGTGTCTCCCAAAGAGGACACTAAGAGTGCGATGCCGGCAAAAACCGCAGTCTCCAGAAACATGGTGGCACCCACCGGCGACCCCAGTACTAAAATCTCTTTAATCGTGTTCGCGTTTGGTGCAACGGGTGACCAGGGGGGCATGTACTGTTTCAGCGATTTCTTCTGGAGCACGTAGACCGTGATCACGATTGCTGAGAGCCACATTGATATTGCGGTTGCGATTCCGCAGCCCTGCGCGCCCATGGCGGGAATATCACCAAAGCCAAAAATAAACATATAGTTGAGTGGAATATTGGCGATGAAGCCTACAACAGCAGCAACCGCAAACGGTGATGTGATGCCGACCCCCTGGCAGTGGTAGCGCAGTGCCATGAAGATACCCAAGGCAGGAAACCCGAATGCGACCATCTTGATGTACTCGCTGGATTTCTCCGCTGTTTGCCCGTCGATACCAAGCCACCCCAGCCCGAGGTGACTGAAATAGCACAGCGGTGCGACAATCAAGCTAAGGAAAACAGACACCCACAGCGCCTGTGGCAGGTGGTCGCGAATTCGATGTATTCGCCCAGCGCCGAAGTCCTGCGCGATGATCGCAGAACTGGCAAACATGACGCCCAGCACAACAAGGTAAAGCGGCAGCCAAATGTTGAAGCCGATGGCAATTGCAGCGAGATCCTTATCACCGAAACGTGCCGCCATAATCGTATCGACAACACCTGTTCCCATTTGTGCGCTCTGGGCGACCAGCAGTGGCCAACCGATGCGCCAAAAATGCGTCAACTCTGATCTGAGCGAAGTGAATGTTTCGGACATGCAGCCCCCAAGCGTGACGGCGCACTGTACCACGTAACGCGAATAACTCAGGCGCTCTTTGGGCATTGTGCTATGCTCGGCGCCCAGCTACCCAAGGACGTAACAACCGTTGACTGATCAAGTTGTCCAAACCGCCGAAAACCAGGCGCCAAACTCCGAGGATGTGTCGTTCGATTCGCTCGATCTTGATGCGTCGCTCATGCGCGGAATCAATGCCTTGGGCTTTGAACGGTGCTCACCCATTCAGGCCCGAATTTTGCCCTACACGCTGGAAGGGCACGATGCGATTGGCAAAGCACAAACTGGAACCGGTAAGACCGCGGCATTTTTGATCACGCTGTTCAATGACATGTTGAACAACCCGGTTGAGGGCGAGCGTTATTTAGCGGAACCCAGAGCGGTTATTTTGGCGCCCACTCGCGAGCTGGTGATGCAGATCGGGGAGGATGCAAGAGAACTCGGAAAGTTTACCGGGCTCAGTACGGTCACACTCATTGGCGGGGCTGACTACGCGAAGCAGTTACAAAAGGTTAATCAGCGCGTCACGGATATTGTTGTTGCGACCCCAGGGCGATTGATCGATTTTCTTCAGCGGCGTGATATGTTTTTGGATCGCGTGGAGTCACTGGTTCTTGATGAGGCGGACCGTATGCTTGATATGGGGTTCATACCTCAGGTGAAGCGTATCGTGAGATCTACGCCGAAAAAAGAAGATCGCCAGACACTATTGTTCTCGGCCACCTTTAGTCCCGACATAATGAATCTCGCCAGTCAGTGGACTTTCGAGCCCATCACAGTGGAAATTGAGCCAGAGCGAATCGCGACCGAAAACGTGGATCAGCAAGTGTATGTTCTTGAGAGCCGTGATCGGCTAAATGTGCTCAAAAATATTTTGGCAACGCCTGAGGCGACGTCAGTCATCGTTTTTGCAAATCGCCGAGACCAGGTGCGACGCGTTCACGAACGACTGCAAAAAAGTGGTCTTGAGTGTGGGATATTGTCAGGCGAGATCACGCAGGCCAAGCGAACAAAGACGCTCGAGCAGTTTAAGTCTGGGCGATTACGCGTGTTGATCGCAACCGATGTTGCCGGTCGAGGTATCCACGTGGATGGCGTGAGTCACGTGGTGAATTACGATTTGCCCGAGGATCCTGAGGACTACGTTCACAGGATTGGCCGTACAGGTAGAGCGGGTGAGAAGGGTGTATCGATCAGCTTTGCCAGCGAAGACAACGCCTTTCTTCTGCCTGAAATTGAGGCGCTGCTCGGTCAGTCGTTAAAGTGCACGCAAGTTCCGGTCGATCTGGTGAACAGCTAGCTATTTGAGCGGTCGCAGCTCCTCACACCACAGTAAGGTGGCGCCCGCGACGGCTGCGGGTATTAAAACGAGGTTCAGCAGGGGTATTCCAGAGACGAATGCAACGATTCCGCCGAATCCGATCGATGTGCTACGGCGAGCGGCACACGCCGCACGAACCTCACCAAACGACAGTTTGTGATTGTCCATCGGATAGTCCACGAACTGCAGTGACATCATCCAAGCGCCGAGCAGTATCCAAAACAGAGGCGCTGCCATATTGATCCCGGGAATGAGGCTGAGGACTAACACAGCGAGTGCCATGGGGACGTAATGCGCGATCTTTTGCAGTTCTCTGAGAAACCCTCGAGGTACAGCGAGTGCAAGTTGGACCGCCGAGCTGTCCGAGACCAGCGTCTCTCCGGTGACAAACTCCTCCACTTTCTCGGCGAGTAAACCGTGGAAGGGTGACGTCAGAAAAAGCACGATAAAAATGGACAGATAGCCCGAGAGCAATGTGCCAACGAGCCATATCAGCGGTGCGACGATCCACGTCAGAAAGCTCCATGTGCTGGTCAGTTCACCCGTAAAGTCGACATAAACCCCTGACATGAGTTGGTACAGGGACCCCGCAATCACGAGGAAGACAGCGACGTTTGCGACCAGCGGAATGATCACAAATCCGCGCAGTCCAGGACGCGTAATGATCTTGAGACCTTTAAAAAAGTAACCCATTCCAGTCATCAAGTCTGACATCACATTGTCCTGTCCAATTAAGATTAGAGTCGCGCGATTATCTTTGCTCTCCTGTGATTATACTACGAGGATCTTGAACGGGAGCGCGATGATGCCAGACAACGATCTGTTCGAAAGCGAAATGAGTGACGTCACGCCGCTTAAACGGTCTCCGCGAGAGCGACTGGTAAAAACTGACTCGGTGGACGCGTCACTCAGGCGTCAGTCTGCGACGCGGACGGATACTGGGTCAGATAATGTGTTAACTGACGACGGTATTGCGCCGCTCGACGCCTGGCGTGTCCTAGAGTTTAAGCGACCGGGGATTCAAAACGGTGTGTATAGGAAACTGCGGCTGGGGCACTACGAAACCGAGGCTAGACTTGACCTGCATCGAATGACCGTCGCCGAAGCCCGGCGTGAGCTGTGGTCATTTTTTAAAGAAGCCCGTCGGCTGGGTTTACGCACCTTGCTGATCACCCACGGAAAAGGGTTTGGTAACAAGGAGAAGTCGGGTTCGGGTGTATTGAAGGGCTATGTCAACCAGTGGCTGCAGGATATTGAGGACGTGCAGGCGTTTCACTCAGCCCAAGCGCACCATGGCGGAACAGGCTCAGCTTACGTCTTGCTTCGCAAGAGTGACGCGAAAAAGCGAGAGAATCGGGAGCGCTTCATGAAGGGTCGAGTACAGGACGTCTGATCAACCCAGTTTGTCTTTGAGGAGCTGATTGAGCAGCTGTGGATTTGCCTGACCTTTTGAGGCCTTCATGGCTTGGCCGACAAAAAAGCCGATCAGTTTCTTTTGCTTGCCCTCATCCGCTACGCGGTATTGCTCTACTTGTGCCGTATTTTCACTAATTAGCGCATTGATAATGACCTCCAGTGCCCCGCTGTCACTGACTTGCTTGAGCCCTTTGCGGTCAATAATGCTGTCGACGTCGGTCTCACCTTGCCAAAGGGCATCAAATACGTCTTTGGCCATTTTGCTCGATAGCGTGTTGTCGTCAATTCGCGCGATCAAGGTCGCTACGTCAATGGCGCTCAACGTGGCATCGGACATTGAAATGCCTTCCTTGTTGAGTGCCGCACTGACATCACCAAGTACCCAGTTGGCAGCTGACTTGGGGTTTTCCGAGGTTTCGGCGACGATTTCAAAAAACTCAGCGGTCGCACGTTCTTGTGTCAGTAGGTTGGCGTCGTAATTACTGAGGCCCAACTCCTCGGTATAGCGCAGGCGTTTGGCCAACGGCAGTTCCGGGAGAGACGCTCTTATGTTTTCGATCGTGGCGTCGTCAATGGCAATGGGTAGGAGGTCGGGGTCCGGGAAATATCGGTAGTCGTTCGCCACTTCCTTGGAGCGCATCGCACGCGTTTCGTCGCGGTCGGGGTCAAAAAGGCGTGTCTCTTGCGTCACAGTGTGCCCAGCTTCCAGCAGATCTTGCTGCCGTTGGGACTCAACGTGGATGGCTCGCTCGATAAATCGAAAGGAGTTGATATTTTTTAGCTCGGTGCGCGTTCCGTACGCTGATTCGCCCATCGGTCTGAGCGATATGTTGACGTCACAACGCATAGACCCCTCGGACATGTTGCCGTCGGAGATGCCCAAGTAGGTAACCAGGGCGTGCAGTGCCTTCAGGTAGGCAATGACCTGTTCTGACGTTCTAAAATCGGGTTCAGTGACCACTTCAAGAAGCGGTGTGCCCGCACGATTTAAATCGATGCCGGTGTGTGCTGGAATCGCATCATGGACCGATTTTCCTGCGTCTTCCTCGAGGTGCGCACGCAGAATTCTGACCGGAAAAGTCGAACCGTCTTCGAGCGGCACATCGAAGATGCCTTCTTTGACAATAGGCTCGAAGAATTGCGAGATTTGATAGCCCTTTGGTAGGTCTGGGTAGAAGTAGTTCTTGCGATCGAACCGCGATATTTTGCCAATTTCAGCGCCGATACCCAGTCCGAAAACAATAGCCAGCGTGACGGCTTCGTGATTCAGCACGGGTAACGTGCCAGGAAGCGCCATATCGAGTGGATTTGTGTGCGTATTCACCTCGGCGCCAAACTGCGTGGAAGAGGACGAAAAGATTTTTGAATGTGTCGCAAGCTGCAGGTGCACCTCCAGCCCCATCACCATTTCCCAATGCATTAGCGAACGGCCTCCAGTGTCGGTCTGCGGGTGTGCCAGTCGGTGCGGCTCTGAAACTGATGCGCCACGTTCAAAAGTTGAGCCTCTCCGAAACGTTGACCAATTAGCTGTAGGCCGACGGGTAGACCGTTGACCAGCCCTGCAGGCAAGCTGATTGCCGGTAACCCGGCTAAATTTGCGCCTATGGTAAATACATCTTCCATGTACATGTCGGTGATCGATTTACTGGTGTCGTTGAGGGCGAATGCCGTGTTCGGTGCAGCGGGTCCCGCAATGACGTCCACCTCATTCAAAACGCTGTCATATTCTTGTGTGATCAGGCGCCTGACTTGCTGTGCTTTCATAAAGTACTGATCGTATGAAGCGGCCGATAGGGTGAAAGTACCAACGAGTATCCGGCGCTTTACTTCAGCGCCAAAACCCTCTGTCCGAGACCTAAAATAGAGATCTTGAAGGTCGCTTGGCGCCTCACAACGGTAGCCGTAACGCACCCCGTCGTAGCGAGAGAGATTTGCTGACGCCTCAGCAGGCGCAATCACGTAATACGTTGACACGGCTAAATCTGTGGAGGGTAAAGAAACCTCTTTGACAGTGGCGCCTGCGCGCTCTAGCTCACAGATTGCAGCATCGATTGCGGTTGCGACCTCTGTGTTGAGGTGGCTCGAAAAGAACTCTTTTGGAACGCCTATACGAAGACCAGCGATCGGGTGATCTAAGGTCTGATGATAGTTCGGCACCGGGGTGTTATCGCAGGTGGAGTCGAGTGGATCATGCCCTGCCATTGCATTGAGCACGAGGGCACAATCTTGCGCTGAATGTGCCATGGGCCCAGCTTGGTCCATGGATGATGCGAAGGCGATCATCCCGTACCGAGAAACGCGACCGTACGTCGGCTTCAAACCGGTGATTCCGCAGAGGGCAGCGGGTTGTCTGATCGATCCGCCCGTATCGGTGCCGGTCGCAAAGGGAACCATTCCAGACGCAACGGCCACTGCTGACCCACCGGATGAGCCGCCAGGGACTCGCGTCACATCCCAGGGGTTCTTGCACGCACCAAACACGCTGGTTTCGTTCGACGAGCCCATCGCAAACTCATCCATGTTGCACTTGCCCAGATTGATCATTCCTGCGTCTTTGAGCTTCTGGACTACAGTCGCGTCGTAGGGTGGAACAAAATCTGCGAGCATTTTGGAAGCGCAGGTGGTGCGCATGCCCTGGGTGCAAAAAATATCTTTGTGCAACATGGGTATGCCAAGGAGGGGAGAGTGCTCTCCCTTGGCTCGTCTTGCATCGGCCTGATCCGCATTGGCAAGGGCTTGCTCTGCTTCAAGACAAACAACGGCATTCAGTTGAGGGTTGAGGCTATCGATTCTTGCCACGGCCTGTTCAACAAGCTGTCGACTCGATACCTCACCATTTTTTAAGGCTTGGCTGAGGGTGGCAATTGACTCGAACGCAATGGGCATCAGTCGATCACCCTCGGTACTAAAAAGTAATTTTCTTCCTTAGACGGCGCATTCTTCATGAGTTCCTCACGCACCACTAACGTTGTCACGTTGTCGGTTCGAAGAGGCTGATTGGCTGTACATGGGTTGATCATCGGTGCAACGCCATGGGTGTCGACAGATTGAAGGGCATCAAACAGCGCAAGCGTCTGATTGAATTCGGCGGTGACGTTTTCGATGTCGTGTTCTGAGATCGTAAGGCGCGCTAGCGCAGCGACGTCTTTCACGGTTGATGCCTGAGTCACAGTAAATACCTGCTTGGTGCGTTTATGGGCCGCAAACTAACACACTTCCAGCTTGCTCAAAAACTATCGCATTGTTACATTTCATTTAGTAGGACGCTGTCTTGGCTAAGGTCGAGCTTCGGGGGTAACACCCTAGCGCGTGAGACGAGGGTGGCTCGTTATCAGCGACAGTGACCGTTTACCTATCCACGGGCTAAAAACATGTTTAAACGCTTGCGAGGGATGTTCTCAACCGATCTATCGATCGACCTCGGAACAGCAAATACTCTGATTTACGTTAAAGACAGGGGCATCATTTTAGATGAGCCCTCGGTTGTGGCGATCAGGGTGCATAACGGACAAAAATCAATCGAAGCGGTCGGTACTGAAGCCAAGCGAATGCTTGGAAGAACGCCCGGAAATATTACTGCAATTAGGCCGTTGAAGGACGGGGTGATCGCAGACTTTCAGGTGACCGAGAAAATGCTGCAGCACTTTATCCTCAAGGTTCACGATACTCACTCGGGTTGGCTACGGCCGAGTCCGCGGGTTCTGATTTGCGTGCCGTGTTTGTCGACACAAGTTGAGCGAGAAGCGATACGTCGGTCTGCGGAGGGCGCGGGTGCGCGAGACGTCCGACTGATCGAGGAGCCCATGGCGGCTGCTATCGGTGCCGGACTGAAGGTCGAAGAGGCCGTCGGCTGCATGGTGGTGGATATTGGCGGTGGCACGTCTGAAATTGCGCTTATTTCACTCAGCGGCGTGGTTTACCGTGACTCGATTCGTGTGGGTGGTGATCGATTCGATGAAGCCATTGTGGCGCACGTCCGTCGCCGCTTTGGATGTTTAATCGGAGACTCGACTGCTGAGCGCATCAAACAAGAGGTCGGCTGCGTTTGGGTCAGTAGTGAGCAGCGAGAAATCGATGTTCGCGGACGTCATCTTGCTGAAGGTGTGCCACGAACGTTCACCTTAGGCAGCGCTGACGTGATGACGGCGCTCGAGGAGCCCGTTGACGCGATCATCCGAGCTGTCCGCATGGCGCTCGAGCAGTCACCTCCTGAGTTAGCCGCCGATATTGCTGAGAATGGCATTGTGTTGACGGGTGGGGGGGCATTGCTGCGCGATTTAGACGCACGTATTGCTGAAGAGACCGGTTTGCCTGTTGTGATTGCGGAAGACCCTCTGACCTGCGTTGTTCGAGGCGGCGGCATGGCCCTTGAGTTGATGGACTCCTATTCACTGGATCTCATGTCGACCGAGTAAGTTTCTGGGTTCGATACGGAACGAGGAACACGACATCAGCACACTTTTTTCGAAGCCTCGACTCCTGACTATTCGACTGCTTATTGCAGTGGCGTTGGGGTGGGTGTTGGTGGCGTTTATGCGCGAGTCACCATTAACGGGACACGTTGAGGGGGTCGGCGCAGACATCAGTGAGGCCTCATTTGTTGTCATTGATGTTCCAAAGCGTTTGTTTGGAACGGTGGCGGCGTACCTCGAAAGTCGCGCAACGATGCGTCGAAAAATTGTGGAACTTCAGGATCGGAACTTGATCATGAGTGCGCGCGCTCAACGTATGGAAGCGCTGATGGCAGAAAACATGCGCTATAAGGCGCTTCTCAATTCTGCTGTCGCCGAGGACACGACGATGACCGTGGCGAGAATCGTGGCTGTGTCTCCCGACGTCAATCGACACCTCTTAACGCTGAATCGTGGGGACGCTGATGGCGTTATGATTGGGGACCCTGTCCTCAACGCTGATGGTGTCATGGGTCAAGTGACGCAGGTGGGGCGATCGGCGAGTCGAGCGCTTTTGGTGACCGACGTTCAACATGGACTTCCGGTGCTTAACAATCGGACAGGGCAGCGTGCGATTGCTGAGGGTGTTGGGAGACTTGATCGGCTTGTTATTCGCAACTTGGCCAGTACTTCCGATGTGATATCCAGTGACCTTTGGGTCACTTCCGGGCTGGGTGAGCGCTTCCCCGCGGGTTACCCGGTGGGCACTACCGTTGAAACCGCCACATCTGCTGATGCGGCTTATTTGTCAGTGTCTCTGGCGCCAACCGCGGCCTTGGACGTGGAGAGTCATGTGTTGATTCTCACGTCCGCCGATGCGTCCTGAGGGGCGACGATTGCGATGAGGGATCAAAGCAATATTTGGCCGTCATTGTTGGCGTCGATCGTGATCGCTACGCTTTTTTTTCAAGCCGCAAACTCGGTGGAATTACGCGTTTTTACGCCGCGTTTATTAGAGCTTTGTGTGTGCTACTGGATTTTGTCATCACCGGCCACCGTGGGTGTTTTTTTCGCCTTTACTGTGGGGTTGTTGATCAGTCTGGTTGAGGGGTCTTTCCTTGGGAGTGCATCGATTGGACTCTCGATTGCCGGCTTTGTGCTGCTTAACAATATTTTTACCATCCGACAACTTGATTGGGTTTCACAAACAACCGTTATTTTTCTACTGCTTGGTATTTCCTTAGCCCTTCATAGACTGATTTTGTCCAGTTTAGGTGTCCCCTCCGAGGGTCTTAATTATCTAATTTCGGTCTTCGTATCGTCGGCGCTCTGGCGACCGTTTAATGCGATGATGGATGCAGCACGGTTTCGTTTGAGTCAGTTGTTGTGAGTTTAGTTCTGGCCAGCGCGAGTCCGAGGCGGCGCGAGTTGCTCTCCTTATTAACCGCTGACTTTGTATGTCGTCCCGCGGATATTGACGAGTCGAGTGGGTTCGACGAGCCGCCTGAGGACTACGTGAGGCGCATGGCTCGAGAAAAGGCGCGGCGCGTTTGGAGGCCGGGTCAAACGGTTCTTGGCGCTGACACCTCTGTCGTGCTGGAAAACCAGATTTTGCACAAACCAACGTCTTATGACGACGCTCGGGGAATGTTAGAGACATTAAGTGGTCAAACACACGAGGTCATGACATCGGTCGTACTGATGTGTGACGCATTGGTGAAAACACAAATGGTTAAAACGAGCGTCCAGTTTGGTGAGCTTGAGCCGACTATCATCGATTATTATTTGAGCACGGACGAGCCTTGGGACAAAGCAGGTGCGTATGGGATTCAGGGTTTTGCAGGTTGTTTTGTGACGCGACTGGACGGCAGCTACAGCGGTGTTGTGGGGCTTCCTTTGCGCGAGACAGGTGCTCTATTAAGGGTGGTAGGGCTGGGTCATGGCGCTCACGGATCCCATGTTTGAGTGGATCTATGGATTCGTCGGGGGCGTCCTTTGGCGGGCTGTTCTTTGGACGCTTATTCTTACAGCGGTTGCGGTCAGTTTACTGACGGCGGTTCTTCCACTTCTCCCTTCGGTCAATACGTCACTCGCTGCGGAGATCCAAGCTAGAACTGGTTTTGAGGCTGAGATACTAGAGATCGGCGGCGAGATGGAAGGATTTCGCCCTCGACTGACGCTAGCCGGTGTCAGTATTGCTGACAGCGAAAAAGGGCAAGAGGTCATATTTCAAGCCGGACGTTTGCAAGTCACGCTAAACCCATGGCGCTCTTTATTGCAGCGGCAGTGGATTCTTTCAGAGGTGCGTGCGAGCGACGTTTTTATCCCCGCTCGATTAGATAATACGACCAGCGGTATTGTTGTCCCCATTGACCCGAGTGTGTTTGCCACCGAAATCGAGCGGTTGGCGCTTAACAACATGAGAGTGTCACTGCTACGTGAGTATTCTGAGGCTGAAGCGGCACTCGATCTTGTCGTTGAGGTGGACTTACGACGCTCGGGAAGCACCCGAGAAATTCAACTGCGCGCGCGTGGTGACGGTGGATTGTCACTGAGCATGACCGGCATCGGGGTCGGCAATCCGCTTGATTTGAGTCAATTTTCCGGAGAACTCAACGGACGGCTCGTGGCAAAGGATGTGGGGCCAGTCAGTGCGTTTTTAGGCCTGGATGTTGCGGGGAGCAGCGACCTCTTTTTTTGGACTGAAGCTCAAGGAGGCGAGGCTCAAACGACATTTAAAGCATCGGGTGAGGCGCTGGCATCGACAGCCAAGCCAGAGTCAAATCCCGTGGCATTCTCGCTAGAGGGTCTTGTCACCTCGAGTCCTCAGGCACATTGGCTCAATATTGTTCAAAGCTCGATTGAGCTCAATGCAACTCGACTTGAATTCTCAGACCTTCATTTAGGACTTAGAAACAACGAATGGGAAGTGGTCGTTAACGATGTGGATTTGGCGACCACTGCAGCGTTAGCAATCGACTCAGGATTGGTGCCCGAAAAGTTCATTTCGCCGCTAGAAAACGCCGAGCCAACGGGGCGTTTAGGCGCGGTTAGTGTTATCGGGTCATTCGACAAGGCGTCGGATCTTCGCGTGTCTGCGACTTTTGAGAATATTCAAGCGCGAGCACATGGTGCGGTACCGGGCGTCCAAGGGCTAACGGGCACCCTCGCACTCAATAGTGGTATCGGCCGCCTTGAGATTGACAGCGACGATTTCACTCTTACGATCCCCAGGCAGTTCACGTCACCGCTCCAACTGGGACGCGTCACAGGTTTGGCTGACTTTGTGCTAACAAGCAACGCGTTAAGTATTACCTCGGGCCGCGTATTGGCAGATGCTGATGATTTTAAGGCGTCGGCTTTGATCACGGGATACGTGCCGATCGCATCAACGACGGACGAGGGCGCCCGACTCAATGTCGTACTCGGCTCGGATGCGGCGTCGACACAGCGTGTGCTTGAGTTTACGCCCAAGACGATCGATAAGGACGCCTATCAATGGATGCAATCGTCCTTGGGTACGGGCGAGGCTAGGCGTGTTGGCTTTGTACTGCGCGGCGGAATCAGGAAGCGTGACGCGCCGCTTCGATCAATTCAGATGTCGGCTGAGGCAGATTTGGATGCTGTCATCATGCGCCCCGAGTTGCCGCTGGCGGAGCGCGTACTGGGCCATGTGAGTATTGATAACGCGTTGGTGACGTTCGACATCGATTCGGCAACGGTCGGTTCGCTGGCTGTTTCGAGTGGTCTTGTGCAGGTTGGTAAGGTTTTAGAGACGCGTCTGTTAACGGCCCATGCCACTATCGAGGGTGATTTGCCTAAGGCGGTGAATCACGTGGCAGCGCTTCCCTACCTTCCGACCCGAGTAAGTCAGGTGTTATCAGACTTAACCACATCGGGCGGTGTGATGGGCCACTTAGCGCTTTCCGTACCGATCAAGGGGGCACGACGTATTCCCGATGTGTCGACGAGGGTGTTGATTCGTGATGCCTCGCTCAGTTTCGCAGGTCTGCCGATTGAACTTAACCAACTTGCGGGGGACTTTGTCTATGAGTACCCGACGGGCATTACCGAAGGCGCTATTGACGGGTTTTTTCTAGGCCGTCCACTGACCCTTGACCTTAATGCGGAGAACGACAATTTAGGTTCCAGGCAAACCAATTTGTCTATGAAAACGCAGGTGTTACTCGGGGCCGCTGAGATTAGCAGCCTAGTGGGGCGAAGCGTTCCGGACGAGCTGCTGCTTGGAGAGACCGCTGTCGATATTGCTTTTCAAGCGGGTGACGGTGTTGCGGTACAGATTACGTCTGATCTTGAGGGGCTCGCGGTCGGATTACCCGAACCCTTCGCCAAAGTGGCCCAAGACCCATCCTCGATGAATATTGATCTTGCTATATCGGAGTCATTGAGCGCCACGATCAATTATGCAGATATTCTGGCGGCGAAAGTGTCTCGTGATACCACGCAAGCCTGGCGTGCCGCGGTGAGCATAGGGTCGGACCATGAACCTTGGCTTACTCCAGATACTGCTGCGGGTACTGTCGATATATCCGGTCATCTGGTTGAGATTGATGCGTTGGCATGGTCCCAGCTCGCCGGCGCGCTGTCAGGGTCTGCAGACTTTGCTGGTCCAAGTGTTGTTTGGCGAGATGTTTCTACCGACGCATTGCGTTTTGGAGATACGGCGCTTGGTGCGTTTCGGTCTTCAGGCCGGTACCAGGATCAGAACGCCTCGTTCCAGGTCGCCAGCGACTACTTTGCGGCGAACATAGACTTTGACGCACGTGAGCCACTATTCAATGTGCAATTCGATCGGTTAAACCTCAGCGCACTCCCTAAGATTGATGCGGGCCGTGGTGTGAGTGGCGAATCGGCGGTTGTGGGCGGTGCATGGCCGATGACGACGGTTAGTATCGCCTCGCTTATGCTTAACGAAAAAGACCTCGGTAACTTGTCATTTGATGCTCAAAGTAGCGCGCAAGAAGTGCGCCTATTTGGGTTTGAAGGCGTGGTGGACGGCGTCAACTTTGAGCCGGGTACCGAGATCATTTGGGATCGGACCACAGCCAGCACGCGAACATCGATCGATCTAACACTCGCTGATGCGACCAATGCATTAACACTGCTGGATGCGAAGTCTGTTGTGGATTTTTCTGCGGGCACCATTAAAGGGGAGCTGGCCTGGGATGGTGCCCCCATTAATTGGGCGCCGAGCAAGCTCTCCGGAGATGTTGAGCTTCAGCTGTCATCGGGTTCGTTTTTGCCGATACCTTCGCAGGCAACCGACCCCTTACGATTTATCGGTGTGTTTAACCTGGCAGGGTTGGTTCAGCGAGCGAATGTTAATCAACTGTTTGACCCAGGTCTGACCTTTGATCGTGCTCGCGGCGACTTTTCTCTCAACAAAGGCAAGGTTAGGGTCAACGAATTCTCTATTCGCAACGGGGGTGGCAGCCTCACCTTGGGGGGGGACTTTTCGATGCAGACCGAGGAAATTGACGCAGAACTGGTTGTGACTCTCCCCCTTGTGGACAATATCCCGTGGGTCGCAGCCTTGGCAGGAGGGCTTCCGATTGCTGCGGGGGCCTACCTCGCCAGTAAAGTGTTTGAAGATCAGATGACTCGACTGTCGAGCGGGGTTTATTCCGTAAGCGGTCCGATCAGTTCACCGGCGGTAAAATTCATGCGGGTGTTTGATGCCAGTCTCTCAACAAATAAGGCGAAGAAAACCTCGACCGATCAGTCGGCGGAGGGCTCGTCCGAGAGCGAGCGCAGATAACGAAATAGGCTGCGTGCTGATACTGGCGGCAACTGCTTGTCGCGCTCCACGATCGCACTGCGCGTCAGCTGGCGAATCAGTTGTCTGTCGGCATTAGGCCAGATCGAGAGCACATCGGTTAGGGCTTCATCGCCTCTGAGCAACAGCGCATCGCGTGCACCCTCAATAACGTGTTCTCGGGCTTTCGCTTGTCGTGATGTCTCATGGAGCTCGTCGAGGGCTTGCTCAATAGCGCCTGCCTCTGTCTCGCGCATGAGTTTCCCAATGAACTGCATTTGCCGACGCTTTCCACTGTGGTGAGAAATACGTTGTGCGAGTTCAACAGCCTCAATAAGCCGCGGATGGTCGATATTGAGCTTCGCCAGCTGTGCGGCCGACAGGGATACTAATTGCTCACCGAGAACCTGAAGCGCGTGCATTTGTCGTTTCCGAGCGCTCTTACTTTCCGGTACAAACTCGTCGTCATCCATTAGGTCTTCGCTTTTAGCTAGGGTTCAGTTATAGAAGTAGGCAGCCACGCCAAGAAAGGCGAAAAATCCCACGACATCGGTGATGGTTGTCAATACCACACCGCCGGCTAACGCTGGATCGATACGAAGTCGATCTAAAATAAGCGGCAGTGATGCGCCCGCAATACCTGCAGTAATCAGATTAATGATGATTGCAAATGCGATGATAAGTCCAAGTGTCGTGTCGTCGAACCAATAAGCTGCAATGACTGCGATTACGAACGCCCAAATAAGCCCGTTGATGATCGAGACGAAGATCTCGCGACGGACAAGCCAAATTTCCGTTCGATCATTGATCTGGCCCATCGCCATCGCGCGAATAAGCACCGTCAGGCTCTGTGTACCAGCAATGCCTCCCATGGAGGCAACGATCGGCATCAATACGGCGAGCGCAACCACTTTTTCAATTGTATCTTGGTAAAAGGCAATCACTGAGGCCGCCAAAATGGCCGTGGCGAGATTAATTGCTAACCAGATGGCGCGCTGAGGTGCCGTCGCAAGCACGGTGGTAAAGACGTCTCCGTCTCCGAGGCCCGCCATCACCGCTAGGCTGTGATCGGCCTGTTCGCGGATAACATCGACGACATCATCAATTGTGATTCGTCCCAGTAGCTTGCCTTGTGGATCAACGACGGGGGCCGAGATCCAATCATTTCGCTCAAATCGCCGCGCGACCTCGTCAGCCGAGGTCATCGCGTCTAAAGGTTCGCGCTCGGTTTTCATCATTTCTCGCACCGATACATGCGGATCGGATACGAGCAGCGTCCTCACTGGCAACAGTCCCACATACTTATAATCACGATTCACCACGATTAGGCTGTCTGTGTTTTCGGGCAGTCGCGTGTGGCGTCTTAAGTAGCGGAGCACCACGTCCATTGAAAGATCCGCGCGGATCGTGAGCGCGTCGGTACTCATAAGGCCGCCGGCCACGTCGTCCGGATAGCTAAGTGCGGTTTCAAAGCGATCTCGATCGTCATCAGTTAACGACCCCAGAATCTTGTCGGTATCCGCTTGGGGTAGTTCATGGAGTATGTCAGCAACGTCGTCGTCGTCGAGTTGCGAAATGATCTCCGCGACGGCTTCTGGTTGAAGCTCTGCTAGGAAGGTATTGCGAATATCGTCGGGTAACTCGTTGAGGACGTCAGCCTCTTGCTCATGATCCAGAAGGGTCCAGAGCTCGTCTCGAGTCGATGGTGGGGAGGAGCTGATGAGGTGTGCAATGTCGCCTGGGGATATATCGGCGAGGACCGCAGCAACATCAGAGGCTGTACCAGAGCGCAGTGCGTCTGTGACTCGAGTCACCGCAAGGCTCGCCTGTGCACTCATATCAACCATGGTTCATCCCTCCACTCGCGCGCGAAGGTTATCACTGCACGCGCCACTATGCCGGCCTCGCCCATGCGAACAAATACCATCAGATACTGTGCTAGGACAGGGGCATGTCTCTATGATTTACGGTCACAGCGGGGAATTGGTCCGCTAAAGCGCTACCGATTCGCTCGGTCATGTAGACCGAGCGATGCTTGCCGCCTGTGCAGCCGATTGCAATCGTGAGATACGCGCGTTGACTCTCTTTGTACAGCGGGATCCATCGACCCAGCATTGCAATTAGATCGTCGGCCACCTCGTGAGTCTCGGTATGGGTTTCGAGAAAGGCTTTTACTTCGGGCGCTTGCCCGGTAAAGGGACGCAGCTCTGGCTCCCAATGCGGATTGGGGAGCATGCGCATGTCGAGCACAAGGTCAGCGTCTACTGGCGCACCTTTTTTGAACCCAAAAGACTGCACCTGAATCGCCATTGTATTCGCGCCGGCTGCTCCTATGCGCGCTGTGACGACTTCCCGTTGCTGGTACGGGGACATTTCACTGGTGTCGACTATAAGATCAGCAGCAGCGACAAGTGGCTCGAGAACAACACGTTCGAGTGCAATGGCATCCGCTAATGATCTCCCGCTGACGCTCAGTGGATGTCGGCGTCGCGTTTCGTTGAAACGTTTACCGAGTGCTTGCGCCGTCGCATCAAAAAATATGAGCTGGAGCTCGAGCCCCTCGCGCAGCGCTCGCAGGTAGTCCCGAAAATCAGTAACTCCAGCATCCTCGGTGCGTATGTCAATGCAGATCGCCAGACCTTGATGGGTTTGATGGGACTGCTTGGAGAAGTGCTCGATCAGAAAGCTCACCAGAGCGATAGGAAGATTATCGACACAGTAGTAACCAAGATCTTCGAGCTGGTTGAGTGCCGAACTTTTCCCTGAGCCTGAACTTCCACTGACGATGACTACGCGCATGAGTTAGCGCACCGGTCTGGTGGGTTGGGGATCCCTGAGTTGAGCTGCAGGGAGTATCACGATTCAGAGAGCAGTGATTGCTCGAGCTCCGGCTCAGGCTTTTTATGACTGCGTTGCTTGCGCTTGTGTTCAGTGACCTGTCGATCGAGTTTGTCAATGACGGAGTCAATGGCGGGGTACATTCCGGAATGCGTGTCTGAAGCGAAAAAATCAGCACCTGCAAGATGAAGATTCGCCTCCGCTTTGTGCGTGGCTCGCTCGACGACTAAGACAAACTCAATGTGATCGATGCTGTCACAGTGACGTTCTAAACGCCGCAATTTCTTGGAGATACGCTCCCTCAGCCCGTCGGTTACGTCTACGTGATGTCCACTAATGGTTAATCGCATGGTCTCTCTCCTGTTCTTTTTAAATGTCTAGATATACCGCTTTCTCTCGTTAGAAGGTCCGATGTTCATTTGCTCTCGATACTTTGCAATTGTGCGACGAGCAACAACGACCCCTTCGTCGGCCAATAACGTGCACAGTTTGGCGTCGCTCAATGGCTTTTGTGGATTTTCTTGGGTAACGATACGCTTGATCAACGCTTTGATGGCTGTGGACGAACACTCACCGCCTTCAGTGGTTGCGACATGGCTTGAGAAGAAATATTTCAACTCGTAGATCCCACGTGGTGTGTGCATGTATTTGCGTGTTGTTGCTCGTGAAACGGTTGACTCGTGCAGATCAACCTCGCCTGCGATATCGGCAAGTATGAGTGGCCGCATTGCTTCATCACCATGATCTAGAAAGGCACGCTGGTGTTGCACAATGGAGGAAGCGACTTTCAATAGTGTCTCGTTGCGGCTGAGTAGGCTTTTAATAAACCACTTCGCCTCCTGCATACTCGCTCGACCATAATCTTTGTCCGTGTTTGAGCCTGCGCTTAAAAGTTCAGCATAGTGGTCGTTTATTCGAAGCTTGGGGGCAACATCCGGATTGAGCTCGACTCGCCATCGACCGTCGACACGCTTAACAAACACGTCCGGAACGATGTACTCGGTCACCTCACTTTCCACCGATGATCCAGGCGTTGGGTTGAGTGAGCGAATCAGCGAGAGTGCACCGACAATGTCATCGGGTGTTGTGCGCATGCGCCGCGCCAAATTTTTGGGGTCCGCAACAGGAATTTGTTCTATGTGTCGGCTCACCAGTAAGCCGGCTGTTTCCCGATGAGGCGTCTCCACAGCCATTTGCCGCAGCTGGATGAGAAGACACTCGCGCAAATCGGCGGCAAAAACGCCTGTCGGTTCAAAGTGCTGAAGTCTGTGCAAAACAGCCATGATCTCGTCGAGCTCTATGTCGTCGCTCGCAAGGCCTAGATGAATTTGCTCCGGTGTCTGGGTCAATCGACCGTCAACGTCAACAGCGTCGATAAAGGCTAGCGCGATGGTGTGATCAGCGGCGGAAAAGCGGGTGAGGTTGAGTTGCCATAAAAGGTGCGATTGCAATGTTTCAGGCAATGAATCGCGCTCGGCGAAATTCATGTCGCTGTCGCCTATGGATTGACTCGGCGACGAGGGGGCCGCAGAGGGCATGACATCCTCCCAGGCCGCATCCACTTGCAGTTCGGTGCCCGAAACGTCTTCACTAACCGTTTCGGAGAAATCCACGCTTTCTTTTAACGTGTTATCGACCTGATCGACCAGCGTGTCTTCTTCATCTAAAAGCGGGTTGCTCTCGAGCGTCTCGGTGATGGTTTGCTGGAGATCTAGGGTGCTGAGTTGAAGGAGCTTGATAGCCTGCTGTAACTGAGGCGTCAGCGTAAGTTGTTGTCCAAGCTTTAACTGCAGCGCCTGCTTCATAACTCTCGTAAAGCACCTGATGGAGGGCCAGTTTAGCGCTTTAGATTCCGCGAAGGCAAACAGGTTGGCAAAGATTTTGCTTGACCGGTGAGCGTTTAGAGACGGAAGTCTTTGCCTAGATAAACGTTCCGTACTCTCGTATTGTCTAAAATACTTTGCGCGTCCCCATCCGCGATAACCTGACCTTCGCTGACAATGTAGGCACGCTCGCAAATATCAAGCGTCTCTCTTACGTTATGGTCAGTAATAAGCACGCCCAGGCCGCGTTCTTTGAGGTGGTTGATGATGGCTTTAATGTCCGAAATGGAAATGGGGTCAACGCCTGCAAAGGGTTCATCAAGCAATATCACTTTTGGCTCTGTCGCCAAGGCCCTCGCTATTTCCACGCGTCTACGCTCGCCGCCCGACAGGCTTTGGCCCAGTGAATCTTTGAGTTGCGTAATATGAAATTCGCGCATGAGCTCATCGCATTGAAGCTGCTGCTCTTGAGGTGATAAATCGGTGCGGGTTTCGAGGATGGCTAAAATATTATCCTGGACTGACATCCTGCGAAAAATAGAGGCCTCTTGCGGGAGGTATCCTAATCCCTGGCGGGCTCGTAAGTGAATGGGAAGGTGAGTCACGTCGTTACCCGCAAGACTAATGGATCCCTCATCGCTGGTCACCAAGCCGACCATAAGGTAGAAACACGTGGTCTTGCCTGCGCCGTTTGGGCCGAGCAGGCCAACGATTTCGCCGGCATTAACGTTCATCGACATACCGTCTACCACGCGGCGGCCTTTGTAGGCTTTAACCAATCCCGTTGCAGACAAGACATTACTCATACTCACTGCCCTCGCGCAGCGCGTTGGCTGGGATCGTGACCTTGACACGCTGAGGCAGATCTTTATCCGGTGAGCCTGCGGCCATGACCCTCTGCGTCGTGACGAGATACTCGATGGTGCTTCCCTCGATAACCGCGCCGTTCTGTAAGATTCTGGCGCCGCCAATAAGGCGGATGCGGTCGGTCGCTTCGTGGTATTCGATGGTCTCTGCGTGAGCGTCGATGGGTCCTGAACTGCCGTCTGGTTGTTGTGTCATCGTTGCGGGGTTTCCGCGTGCCGTTATGAGCGTTGCCTTGTTCTCGTCAAAGGTAAAAACGAGGCTGTCCGCTTCAATCTTTAACGTGCCCTGCGTTAATACAACGTCACCTCGATACGTGGTTTCGCCGGATGGCTCCTCGCGAATGGCGCTGTCGGCCGCAATCTCGATGGGTTTGTCAGTGTCGATACTGAAGCTCGACGGAACCAAGCCCATGCTGGCGCCGACCAAAATTAGGGCTCGAATCTGAAGGCGGGAGCACATCATTGGGTCTTATCCTGCCGATATTGAGAGGCCACGTTACCTGCAAGCTTTGCGGTGCCTGCATTCAGGTCGATGATCAAACCCGCGGCTGTTGTTTCGCTTCTATCGCTCACGAGGCGCGTCTGAGTATCAGATACCGCGATGTTGGTTAATGCGTCCAGTTTAACCTCTCGGGTCTCTAATTTAAGGGCTTCCCCACGCGAGATCGTGACGCCTCCTGACAGCGTCATTGCATCGGCTGACGCCTGTGACGAGCCGGTAGGAGCGAAAAGTGTCCAGTGCCCGCCTTGCTTGTCTTCGTGTTCGACCCAGACTTCCTTTAATCGAGTTTCAGGAGCGCCCTCGTACTTTACGGCATAAGCCGCTTTGCTCTGCTCAAGCTTTTCTCCTGCCGCACCAAAGCGCGTCAGTTCCAGCTGCTGAATTTCCATCTCCACAAGCTGGTCGGCGGCGGCGCGCACCGGTGCTTGACGTTCAACACGGGAAAAAACGATGAGCAGTACGATTACCCCTAGACCTGCAAAGCTTAGACTCCACTTCATGACGCGCTGCAGTCCAGTAAATAGTCACAGAGGTCGCGGACGCATCCCGTGCCTCCCGAAAGCGCCGATACCCAGTCTGAGGCCGCCAATACCTCTCGCGCCGCATCGGCGGGGCAAGCCCCAAGCCCTGCGGCTTTTATGGCATCGAGGTCCGGTAGGTCATCACCGATGTAGGCGACGCGACTGATGTCGATTTCTAGGGTGTCTAAAAGCTTCATCAGTGCAGTGAGTTTGTCTTCGCGTCCCTGTATCAAGTGCCCAATTTGCAGCTCGGTGGCACGTCGCTCAACCATCGCAGAGACCCTACCTGTGATAATGGCCGTGCCGATGCCCGCCGCTTGCACGCGCTTGATGCCCACGCCATCTTTTATATTGAAGGACTTGAGCTCATGACCCTCGCTGCTGTACGTCACCTGGCCATTAGTCATCACGCCATCGACATCCATGACGAGGAGCTTAATGTCTCGGTGCTTCATGTCTCGATGCTGAGTCATACGACGCCCGCCCTTAAAAGCGCCAGCAGCTGAACGATCCCGGCGACACGATCATTCTCGTCGGTCACGACTAAGGCGCTGATACTGTCTGCTTCCATACGGGCGACGGCTTCAGCGGCGAGCGCATCTGCACTGATCGTTTTGGCGCCTTTTGACATAACAGCTTCGACCTGTGTTTTTCGTAAGTCGTAGTCCTGCTCAAGCGCACGTCGCAGGTCCCCGTCGGTAAAAATTCCGAGTAATCGATCGTTATTATCAACGACAGTCGACATGCCCAAGCCCTTGGCAGAGATTTCCATGAGTGCGTCGGCAAGTGACATTGTCAGCGACACTTTGGGGATATCTGAACCGGTGACTAAAACGTCTGACACCCGTGTCAGTAGTCGTCGGCCCAGCGCACCACCAGGGTGTGTAAATGCAAAATCTTCCGCGGTAAAACCGCTCTGTTCCAGCATGGCAATGGCCAGGGCGTCGCCCATGACCAGGTTGGCGGTCGTGCTGGCAGTAGGAGCAAGATCGAGAGGGCAGGCTTCCTCATCAACACTAATATTCAGGTGCGCATCAGCGGCTCTTGCAAGGGTCGAGTCAGGATTGCCTGTCATGGCCACGATGGGTAATCCCAATCGCTTAAGAAGGGGTAGCAGTGCTGTTATTTCAGCGGTCGTACCGCTGTTCGACATGAGCAGTGCTGCGTCGGAGCGCGTGATCATGCCCATGTCGCCGTGGCAGGCCTCGGCAGGATGGACAAACTGTGCAGGTGTTCCGGTACTGGCGAGTGTGGCCGCTATTTTGTTACCAATATGTCCACTTTTACCCATGCCACTGACGATCACTCTGCCCTTGACCGCCGAGAGTAGCTCGACGGCGTGCGTAAACGATTCATCGATGCGATGTTGAAGCTGCTCAACGGCGCGGAGTTCGAGTTCAATCGTGCGTCGAGCCGACTCAATCGCATTTCGGGGTTGTTTTGATGTTGTAGTCACAGTGCAAAGTCCGGGTAGAAAATGAGGATACCCATGTAGGTTGTGTAGATTGTAACGAGTAGGACACCGGAGACACGACCAAGTTCATTTGAGCCTCTACTGCTGGGCTCTGAACGTTTGAAGGCTAAGGCGGCGAGCAGCATCAGAACACCAGCCGTCAACAGGGTCACCGGCCAGTCCCTACTCATGACGCTGGGATTAAGCGACAGCGGTCCGAAAATGCCAGGTATTGCCAGTACCACCAGTAAATTAAAGACATTGCTGCCGACGATGGCGCCGACTGCAATATCCGCGTGTCCTTTGAGCGCGCTCATCACGGACGCTGCAAGCTCCGGAAGACTGGTGCCGATGGCAACAATGGTCAATCCGATAACCAGCTCGGAGACGCCCAACGCCGTTGCGATGTTAACTGCCCCAAATACGAGCGCCCGCGAGGACAGCACTAAGAGCACTAAACCCACCGTAAATACCCCCCATGCTTTAGCGACGGGTAGGGTAGGCGGCTCAGTCGTTTGGCTCGTTTCGGTGTCGCCACGGCGCGCCAAAAGGACGAGGAAGAGCACGAGCACCGAGAGCAACAGTGCGCCATCAGTGGCGGATAGGCTGCCATCGACCATAAGCGCACCCGCAAGCAGCGTGACAATGAGCATCTGCGGCAGTTCACGCTTTGTGGCGCTCGCATCGATAGCGATCGCCCTAATGATGAGTGTTACGCCTAGCACCAACCCGACATTAGTAATGTTGGAGCCGAGTGCATTTCCCACTGCCAGCTCACCCGAGCCGGACAGAGAGGCCATTAACGAGACGACTATTTCAGGTGCAGAGGTGCCGAGTGAGACGATGGTCATGCCAATCAACAGTGGCGGCATGCCCGCATGATTAGCGATTGCCGCAGCGCCCTCCACGAACTTGTCCGAACTCCAAACGAGACCTGTGAGTCCCACGACGATGAAAAAGAGATCAAGCATTTGCTATCAGTTGGCACCTTGATTTTAGAAAACGGGTCGCTGTCTGCCAGCGATCGGTTATCATACGGCAATGTGAGCTTTGAGCAGACTCCATCTTTGCGCAAATCAGGGCTGCTCGTCCCAACAAATTACGTTTTGAGCTAAAAATTGCATGAAATCAGTTAAATCACGAATAACCCATCTGTTTGTCGCGGCGATGGCTTTGTTGATCAGTTGGTCCTCATCGGCCAACACCGAGTCAGACGCTACCGCTATTATTGAGTCTACGACGTCGCAAATTATGGCGATTGTCGACGACGCGCCTGACTACTTCGACGCTGATCCCGGCCGGTTTTATGACAGTATCGGAGCTGTGCTCGATGAGACAATTGACTGGCGAGGCTTTGCTAAGGGTGTGATGGGTGAGTATGCCTCGAACGCTCGATATCGAAGTTTGGATCAGGAAGGTAAAGAGGCACTTCGCGAGCAGTTGGAGTCGTTCACCGAGATTATCAAGTCGGGACTTATAAGGACCTACGCAAAGGGGCTGCTTGCCTTCAGCGGCTCTAAGTTCGAGATTGTGGCTGATGAGAGTGGTGAGCCTAATGCTCGGTCTGTCTCGATCACACAGCAGGTCTATGGGACCGGCGATCGAACGTTTACGGTGCGTTATCAAATGGGTCGAGGTCGGAATGGTGAATGGCGTTTGAGAAATATCATCGTCGAGAATATAAACCTAGGCCAAATTTATCAGAACCAATTTTCTGCGGCGGCCAAATCCGCTGACGGTGATGCTGCTAAGGTCATCGCTGAGTGGGATGTTGCAGCGAATTTACCGGAGGACCTGGACAGTGAATGAAGCGATGATTGTCAGCGCGTTAGAGGCGGAATTTCCTGACGCTGTTATTGAGGTTGATCTTGACGGATCGCATTGCCAAGTCATGGTGATCAGTGCAGTTTTTGCGGGCCTACGCCCTGTAGCGTGTCAGCAACGCGTGTATGCACCACTTGGGGAATTTATCAAAAGTGGCGCGTTGCATGCGGTAAATATCATCGCTAAGACCCCGTAGTCGAGTCTTCTCAAGGTGGATCATTTTATCATCCGAGGCGGTCAGCCGCTTGAGGGTCGTGTTCAGATATCAGGTGCTAAAAATGCTGCGTTGCCGATTTTGGCGGCGACATTGTTGACGTCGGAGCAGTCGACGTTGTCGAACGTGCCTCATCTGAACGACATCACGACTATGGTGGCCTTGTTGGGTGCGCTGGGTGCTGATGTGTCGGTTGACGAAGCGATGCAACTCACGGTCTCAGCGGCTGCGCTTAACAATCAGCAAGCTCCCTACGAGCTAGTCAAAACCATGCGCGCCTCGATTCTCGTGATGGGTCCTTTGCTGGCACGGTTTGGTCATGCTCAGGTTTCGTTTCCTGGTGGGTGTGCGATTGGTAGTCGACCTGTGGACTTGCACCTCAAGGGTTTTGAAGCCATGGGGGCGAGTATTGAGGTTCGTGATGGTTATATTGTGGCAAGCACTGACGATGGTCTGCACGGGTGCGATTTCACATTTGACACTGTCACGGTGGGTGGCACTGAGAATCTCTTGATGGCTGCCGTACTGGCACAAGGTCGCACGGTGCTGCGGAATGCAGCGCGCGAACCAGAGATCACGGATCTTGTGCATTTCTTGCGTGGCATGGGGGCGTGCATTGAAGGTGATGAGAGCTCCACACTCATTATTGACGGAGTGTCGTCGCTCAGGTCGAGTCACTACAGCGTGATGCCCGATCGAATTGAAGCGGGAACTTTTTTGGTTGCTGGCGCGGCGACCGGCGGCTGCATAACCGTGGATAATGCTGACCCTGAACACTTGGGTATTGTGCTTGATAAATTGCGCGAAGCCGGCGTGCGCATTAGCGTGGACGGGATGTCGATTACGGCCGATATGCGTGACAGGCGTCCCAAAGCGATCGACCTTGTCACTGCACCCTATCCCGGTTTTCCGACCGATATGCAGGCGCAATTTACCGCGCTTAATGTGATCGCCCATGGCGTGGGTCGAATTACCGAGACGATTTTTGAAAATAGGTTGATGCAGGCTCACGAGATGAGTCGGATGGGTGCAAATATCACAGTGGACGGACACTCCGCTATTATTCGTGGCAAAGAGACCATTAATGGTGCGCCGGTGATGGCGTCGGATTTACGAGCTTCAGCGAGCCTTGTGATTGCGGGATTGGCTGCCAGGGGCGAGACGCGAGTCGAGCGTATCTATCATATTGACCGAGGCTATGAACGCATTGAAGAGAAGTTGCAGTCTATCGGTGGCGACATCGTCAGGAAGTCGAGGTAAATCATGAATCCCGTTCAAGCGGAAAAGCTCACTATTGCGCTGACCAAGGGCCGTATTTTAACAGAAACTCTGCCCTTGTTCGCAGAGGCGGGTATTGAGCCGCTCGAATCGATTGATAAAAGTCGAAAGCTGATTTTTGAAACGACCGTCCCCGGTGTTTCATTCGTTTTGCTGCGAGGATCCGATGTGCCGACCTATGTGCGACACGGTGCGGCAGACGTGGGCGTTGTTGGGAAAGATCTGCTCATGGAGTTTGGTGACGAGGGTTTTTATGAAGTCCTTGATCTGGGCATCGCGCGCTGCCGATTAATGACGGCTGGGTCGGGTCATGATCGACGACCTGCGTCCGCGAAAATGAGAGTGGCGACTAAGTTCGTCAATGTCGCTCGCGCACACTATTCGGCAAGGGGTATTCAAGCAAACATCATCAAGTTGTACGGGGCGATGGAGCTTGCACCGATCATGAATCTTGCGGATGAAATTGTCGATATTGTCGATACTGGCAATACGCTAAAAGCGAATGGGATGAGACCTCTCGAACACATCGCAGACGTATCGTCACGCTTGATTGTGAACAAGGCGTCAATGCGCACCCGAAATCCGATTATTGCCTCGTTGATTGAGCAAATCTCCACCGCTGTCGCGTCTCGTCAGGGGGATTGATGTCGATTGATATTCGTCGCTTTTCTAGTCTAGATCCGGAGTTTGAGGCAAAGGTCTCAGAATTACAGGCACCTATTGAGGCACTTGATCCCGCGTTGGTGGGCACCGTCCGAGACATTATCGATCAAGTGCGGCGCGGTGGTGATCCTGCGCTTTTAGCGCTCACACAAAAATACGATTTGCACCCCGCAGAGACGATGTCAGATTTGGCGTTTGGCCGTGACCAGCTCAAGGCTTTCGAGTCTCGTGTTACCCGAGAAGAGCTCACGGCACTGAAAACTGCGGCAATGCGGATTCAGCGCTACCACGAACAACAGTCAGTCTGTGATTGGTCGATGACTGACGATTACGGTAACTGTCTTGGTCAGCGTGTTCGACCCATGCGGCGAGTGGGCCTTTATGTGCCCGGTGGAAAAGCCAGCTATCCGTCGTCGGTGCTGATGAATGCGATCCCGGCTAAGGTCGCTGGCGTGTCCGACGTTGTCATGGTCGCGCCTTCACAGAAAGGTGAGATAAACCCATTGGTTTTGGCGGCAGCCTCATTGGCCGGTGTGGACTCAGTTGTGACGGTCGGCGGTGCACAGGCTATCGCTGCATTGGCGCACGGTACTGAGACGATTGCGGCAGTCGACAAAATTGTGGGCCCCGGTAATCGTTATGTTGCGGAGGCAAAGCGGCAGGTCTTTGGTAAGGTGGGCATCGACATGATCGCCGGACCCTCGGAGATTTTTATCATTGCCGATGGCAGTGTGGATCCAGATTGGATTGCGCTTGATCTTATGTCGCAAGCGGAGCATGACGAAATCGCACAAGCGGTTTGTATTGCAACGTCCGATGAGTGTCTGGATGCGGTGCTTCGGTCGTTAAGTGCGCTACTGCCCGACATGCCGCGCCGCGATATTATCGAAGCGTCATTTCGTAATCGCGGCGCACTGATTTCGGTGGGTGATTTACAGGAAGCGGCGGCACTGTCAAATCGTTTTGCGCCGGAGCACTTGGAGCTCGCCGTGGCGTCACCGCGGTCATTGCTTGAACACATCACAAGCGCGGGAGCTATTTTTCTTGGGGCATACAGTTCTGAGTCTTTGGGCGACTATTGTGCGGGTACCAATCACGTGCTCCCGACGTCCGGAGCCGCTCGGTTTTCATCGCCCTTGGGGGTGTACGATTTTCAGACGCGCTCCTCCATCATCGAGATCAGTCAAGAGGGTGCCCATGCGCTGGCGAATGTCGCAGGCACCATCGCCGATGGGGAGTCGCTCACCGCTCACGCATTGGCTGCGCGCGCGCGGACACGAATACAAAAGTAAGACGTTAGGGCTTAAGGCGCTGCAGGTCGCGTCGACACGATGGCGTCGACTGCAAACTCATCGTCGTTGCGGCGCAGTCCGACCGTCACTCGGTCACCTGGGCGCAGTCGAGCGATTGTCTGCATGGCTTGACGTGCGTCGGTCACACGCGTGCCTTCCAAGGCAACGATAAGGTCGCCGACTTGAATGCCGGCGCGTTGTGCGGGTCCATCCGGCGCGGTTTCAGTCACGAGAAGTGACTGTGTCGATCGGCCTTGCTCATCAAAACCCATGAGTAAATCCACGCTGACCCCGAGCCAGCCACGAATGACGCTGCCGTATTCAATCAGGTCACTCATGACGACTGACACCAGATTGCTTGGCGTTGCGAGATTGATGCCAATGCCACTGACCTCAGTATTTTGGTCATTTACCCCGGTATAAATCAGTGTATTGATGCCGACTAATTTGCCTTCAGAGTCTATGAGTGCGCCGCCGGAGTTACCCAGGTGAATCGTTGCATCGGTCTGAATATAGTTCTCGTAGGCTGAGAGCTGGAGACCGTATCGCTCAAGGCCTGACACGATCCCTAAGGAGACCGAATGGCTAAAGCCATAGGGATTACCGATCGCCAAGACCACGTCACCGACGTTAATGTTGTCGGAGTTTGCGGTTTCTATTGCGGATAAACCCGAAAGCTCGGTCTTGAGGAGGGCGAGATCAGTTTCTGAGTCAGCCCCAACGACGGTCGCGCTGGCGCGCCGGCCATCGGAGAGCAGTATTTGGATGGTTTGTGCGCCTTCGATGACATGACGATTCGTGATGATGTGGCCGTCTTCACGCATAATGACGCCAGAGCCCAGAGAGCGTTCAACGCGGGGCTGACGTTCGCCTGGATTCATGAAACGACGAAGAAGCGGGGCGTTGAGAACGGGGGATCGGTCGGCCACTAATTTTGCGGTATAAATATTGACGACCGATGGTGTGGCCACCATAACAGCGTTGCTGTAGCTGTCGGGACCCTGCGTATTTCGCGGCACGAGCCAGTCCGTCGTCAGCAACAGTGCGGCCGCCAGCACGCCTACCAGCGCTGGCCACGCCAATTGAGAAACCCATTCGCGCATTATTCAGATCTCAAATTCAGGATCAGTAGTGTAAATCAAAGTCTGAGTATAATACGCATTACAAATCCAATTGAGACGGGCGGGGTGTGTTCTTCATGGGTATCAGCCGAGAAACACTGAGGGTCGCGCTAGATCGCGAACTGAACATTGAGGGCTTTAACGATTATTGCCCCAATGGTTTGCAAGTTGAGGGCTCACCCACTATTTCTGTGGTTGTGTCAGGGGTGACCGCGTGCCAAGCGCTACTTGATAAGGCGGTGTCGCTGAATGCCGACGCGGTACTCGTGCATCATGGCTACTTTTGGCAAGGCGAAGACGCGCGAGTCGTCGGTATGAAGGCGCGCAGACTCAAAACACTATTGGATTCGGGGATAAATTTATTTGCCTATCACCTGCCTTTGGACTGCCATCGGTCGTTGGGTAACAACGCGGGTTTAGGGAGGGCCCTGGGACTTAGTGATTGGCAGCCACTGAATGCGGTGGACCTAAGTTTCCCCGTTTTTTACGGCGGCTTGGAAGCTCCGAATTCACTGCAGTCGGTTGCACAGGGCCTTGAGCGCGAGTTGGGGCGAGGCGTCACCGTTGTGGGAAGTCCTCAGGCAAGCGTTCAGTCAGTGGCGTGGTGTACCGGCGGAGGCCAACGTTACATAGACGCCGCAGCCGATGCGGGTGTTGATTTGTATGTCACCGGTGAGATCTCGGAGCAAACCGTCCATGTTGCTCGCGAGCGAGGTATCTCGTTTATCGCTGCAGGTCATCATGCGACGGAGCGGTTTGGCGCTCGCGCCTTAGGCGAATGGGTCGCTGAACATTTTGGTGTCGAGCACCACTTTGTGGACATTGACAGTCCGGCTTAAGCCTTCAGTTGGACTGGCTCGCGTAATTTTTATCTAAACCAAAATCTTCGGAGAGTTGCCCTGCCTCGCTCGCGGATTTCTTTGGTGCGTAGTCGAGTGGTTGCGCAGGGTCTAACAGGTGATCGGGCACCTCAAACACGCCGCCAATGTGTTTTGTGTCATCCATCTGACCGGCGACCTCAGCGTCGCAAAGTTCTTGCGCACCTGTGGCAATATGGCTGTAGATAGAGCGGTAGTCATCCTGCATGCGGTGAAGTAGTTGGGCGGTATTGGCGAAATGACTGGTAACCGACTGCTCGTAGGCCCGCCGAGACGCTTGCGCCGCCTCAACCTCGCGCTTTAATCCGTCGATGACATCGCCGGCGTTGTCCTTGCGTTGCGTAGCCAGCCACCAGCCCACGCCAAGGCCGACCGAGAACCCGGCAAACGCGAAATAAGCGATACTCGTAATTGTTGGTTCCATAAGACTCCCCCGAGTTTCTTACATGTTAACTTTGTCCGATAACTTTGACCAACCAGACGGTCGCTTTTCGATGCAGTCATCCCATTTTGATTATTGTCGTATACATGAGTTGGCGCTAGAGTCACACGCCGTAAAACCGTCTTTTTCACACCCAGAAAGTCACTAAATGATCCCAACGCCTGCTGAACGCTACGAATCTGATCTGAACGCTGGTCTTATTATCCCAGACGCTGCGCAGCGGCTTGCCGTCATCGAGCTGCAACATCTGTACGAGCGTGTACAATCGCGAGCAGGGCGAAAAAAGGGCCTGCTCGGTCGGTTGTTTGGGGGAGGCGTTCAAAAGCCCGAAATCGGTCTTTATCTCTGGGGCGGGGTGGGGCGCGGCAAGACGTACCTCATGGATTCGTTCTTCGAGGCGTTGACCTTCAAGCAAAAGGAGCGCATGCACTTCAACCGATTTATGCAGCGCGTTCACGAGGATCTGAGCACGTTGACCGGTACCAAAAACCCGCTGGACACCGTTGCTGATCGCATCGCATCTCAGACTCAGGTTCTCTGCTTCGACGAATTTTACGTCAGCGATATTGGAGATGCGATGTTGCTAGGCGGACTCATGCAGTGTTTATTTGATCGCGGAATCACCTTGGTCGCCACCTCGAATATTCCCCCAAATGGGCTCTACAAGGACGGTCTTCAGCGAGCACGATTCCTCCCGGCAATCCACGCGGTAGAGAACTACACAAAGGTCGTAAATGTTGACAGTGGCGTTGATTACCGGCTCCGCGTGCTGTCCCGATCGGAGCTTTATTTTGTCGCCGATTCCCCTGAAGCAGCGAGCCCTTTGCCCGCATTGTTTAGTGAGTTGTCGGGCGGAAAATTGCTTAAGGCAGGGACGCTCGTTGTCAATAAACGGCCTTTGACGTATTGCGGCATGTCCGAGGGCGTGCTCATGGTGTCTTTCGCTCAACTGTGTTTGTGCGCACGCAGCGCCATGGATTACACACAGCTGGCGCGCGAGTTTCACTCGATTCTTATTTCTGATGTGCCGCAGTTGACGCCCGACAGCGAAGACGGCGCGCGTCGATTCGTTACGCTTATCGATGAATTTTACGACAGAAATATCAAAGTGGCTGTAGCGGCCGAGGTGGAGATGAATAGCCTGTACGCAGGGCGCAAGTTAGCGTTTGAGTTTCAAAGGACGCTCTCGCGCTTAATCGAAATGCAGTCTGTGGAATATTTGGGTCGGGAACATCGCCCGTAGCGACGGTTTTCTATTGAAAGCTATAACTGCCTGCTGTAATCTCCGCGCTCCTTTAATTAAGGCCTGATAGGCGAGTTCATGAAAACGTATAGCGCAAAGGCAGGTGACGTTCACCACGATTGGTTCGTGGTTGACGCAGAAAACAAAACTCTCGGACGATTGGCTGCCGAAATTGCTCACCGCCTGCGCGGCAAGCACAAGCCAGAGTTCACGCCGCACATGGACATGGGCGATTATATTGTCGTTGTCAATTGTGAGAAAATTCGTGTTACGGGCGCTAAGGCTACGGACAAGATGTACCACCACCACACGGGTTACCCCGGTGGTTTGAAGTCATTTACGTTTGAAAAGCTGATCGATCGAGCGCCGGAGCGCGTTTTGCAGCGCGCCGTTAAGGGTATGTTGCCGCGAAACCCACTGGGTCGGGCAATGTTCAAGAAGCTCAAAGTGTACTCTGGGGCGTCACATCCCCATGAAGCTCAGCAGCCTCAAACGCTGACAATTTAAGGAATTCATCATGGCAGTCGCACAGTATTACGGCACCGGAAGACGCAAGACGTCAACAGCTCGAGTTTTCTTGAAGGGTGGTAGCGGTGCTATCACCATCAATGGACTTGGAATCGACGACTACTTCGGGCGTGAAGTCGCACGAATGGTTGTTCGTCAGCCACTCGAGCTTACCGAGACTTCTGATAAGTTCGACGCGAACATTACGGTCGCCGGTGGCGGTAGTTTTGGTCAGGCAGGCGCGATTCGTCATGGTTTGACCCGCGCGCTGCTTGAGTACGATGAGTCACTGCGAGGAACGCTGCGGGCCGCTGGTTTCGTAACGCGTGACGCGCGTGAAGTCGAGCGTAAGAAAGTGGGTTTGCGCAAGGCACGTCGTCGTCCACAGTTCTCGAAGCGCTAATCTTCCTCGTGACGGCGGTCGCTGTCACGTTACTGAACAAATTATCACTATCAGCGGGGCATTTATGCCCCGCTTCGTCTTGCTGTGGGCGCTACCGATGATTAAACTTCTGCGGCTTTAAATTTCTTTTGCGCGGCAGCACGTGAGTTGCCGGCAACAAAACGAATACTCGGAGACAACCGAATGAGTGAAGTTGAGGTGAGTCAAGCAGCCGACGATGGTCGCGGGTCAGATCAAACACGACGACGATTTCTTACAGCGGCGACATCAGCGGTGAGTGCCGTGGGGGTCGTTGGCGTGGCGGTGCCGTTTTTGGGGTCCTGGAATCCCTCAGAGAAGGCCAAGGCGGCGGGTGCGCCGGTCAAAGCCGACATCGGCAAGATCGCCCCCGGTCAAATGGTCGTTGTCGAGTGGCGTGGTAAGCCCGTCTACGTGCTGCGTCGCACGCCCGAGCAGCTCTCGGACTTGACGGCTCTGGATGGCGACCTGAAAGACCCTAACTCTGAAGGCGCGGACCAACCCACCTACATCGAGGGGACCTCGCGTTCTTTGAACGAAGAGCTGTTGGTGGTTGTCGGTTTGTGTACGCACCTTGGGTGTGCTCCAAAGTTTAGGCCGGAAGTGGGTGCGGCAGATCTTGGCGGCGACAGCTGGGTTGGCGGTTTCTTTTGCCCATGTCACGGATCAAAGTTTGACTTGGCTGGGCGGGTCTACAAAGGTGTCCCCGCGGCGGCTAACTTAGTAGTACCCCCCTATTCATTCGAAGGCGATAACGTTTTGGTTATCGGCGTTGACGCGGAGGTAGCGTAATGGAAAAGGCACTGACTGGTTTGGTCGCTTGGGTTGATGCGCGTCTTCCGATTACGCGCGCCTGGGACACGCACATGGGCAGCTATTACGCGCCCAAAAACTTTAACCTGTGGTATTTCTTTGGCGTATTCTCGCTGCTGGTTTTGGTCAATCAGTTACTGACGGGTATCTGGTTGACGATGAGTTACACACCGAGCGCTGAAGAAGCGTTTGCGTCCGTTGAGTACATTATGCGAGACGTGGAATACGGCTGGTTACTCCGCTACATGCACTCTACTGGCGCGTCAGCATTTTTTATTGTCATTTACCTGCACATGTTCCGCGCGATGATGTACGGGTCGTATCAGAAGCCGCGTGAGCTGATCTGGATTTTTGGGATGCTCATTTTTGTCGTGCTCATGGCCGAGGCCTTTGTGGGCTACGTACTCCCTTGGGGGCAAATGTCCTACTGGGGAGCTCAGGTCATTATCTCCCTGTTTGGCGCTATTCCAGTTGTGGGTGAGGACGTTACGACATGGATTCGCGGGGATTATTTGCTGTCAGGTATTACCCTCAACAGATTCTTTGCGTTGCACGTTGTCGCGTTACCAATCGTGCTGCTTGCGCTCGTGGTACTGCACATTTTGGCGTTGCATGAGGTGGGTTCTAACAACCCAGACGGCGTCGATATTAAAAAGTACAAAGATGAAAATGGTATTCCACTCGATGGCATTAGGTTCCATCCCTACTACTCGGTGCACGATGTACAGGGCATTGCTGTCTTTATGTTTTTCTTCTGCGGCATCATTTTCTTTGCCCCAGAGATGGGCGGGTACTTTTTAGAACTTGCAAACTTTGAAGAAGCGAACGCACTGAAGACGCCGGAGCACATTGCGCCTGTGTGGTACTACACGCCGTATTACTCAGTATTGCGGGCTGTTCCAGATAAATTCTGGGGGTTTGTGGCCTTCGCAGCGTCGGTTGCTATTCCCTTTGCCATGCCCTGGATTGATAGAAATCCTGTTCGCTCATGGCGCTATCGTGGAATGCTCAACCGGGTATTGCTGATCGGCTTTGTGATCAACTTTATTATTTTAGGTGTGCTGGGCGTCAAAGCGCCGACCGAAAGTCGAACGCTTCTGGCACAGATCTGTACCGTCTACTACTTTGCGTTTTTCCTGGGTATGTATTGGTGGTCCACCTGGGATAAGACCAAAGAGGTGCCTGACCGTGTCACGATGGATGGCGGTATGGGTATGGGTAAGAATTTGGCGACAATCGCGGTGATTGCGGTGTTGACCTGGTTGCCACTTAAGGCGGTCGGTGCTGAATCAGCCTATGACTGCGGCACTATTCCGTGCGATGAGTTTGTCGCAGACGCGACAGACCAAGCCTCGTTGCAGCAAGGCGCGGCGCTCTACACGAACTACTGCGCCGGGTGCCACTCGCTCCAGTACTCACGACACAACCGCGTGGCGAGAGATCTAGGTATCCCTGAAGATTTGTACCGTGAAAACTTGATGTTCGATCCCAACCAGAAGATTGGTGGGTTGATGGATAACAGTATGGACAAGGCGGTTGCGAAGGTTTGGTTTGGTGCGACGCCACCCGATTTAACCTTGATCTCCAGGGCGCGCAAGCCTCAGTGGTTATACACGTACCTTCGCTCCTTCTATCAGGACGACTCTCGCCCTTACGGTGTTAATAACCTCGTGTTTAAAGACGTGGGTATGCCGCACGTCCTCATGGAGTTGCAAGGCCTTCCGCAGTGCGTGTCAAGCGGTCACACGGATGATGACCAGCATGATATGGGTCACTGCGACTCTTTAGAGGTGGCAGCGGCAGGGATTATGGCGACTGATGAGTTTGATGGTGCTATGTACGATCTCGTCAATTTTCTCGCGTACACGGCCGAGCCTTACAAGCAGACCCGGATCGATATGGGGAAGCGCGTCATGTTATTTCTCGTATTGTTCTTTATCGCTGCGTGGGCGTTGAACCGCGAATACTGGAAAGACGTGCACTGAGGCGTCCCGACGGGCATAATTCAGACGGCGGGAGGGTGGTCCCGCCGCTGAACTTTCATCATTCCGCTCGGAGTTCCCCCTAATGAAGTTAGCCGATGACGCGTCAGGCGCGGTATCAAAACGCTCTGCAATGACGCTTTTCTCTGATAGCTCGAGCCACTACAGCCATCGCGTGCGTATTGTTTTAGCCGAGAAGGGTGTTTCGGTCGATCTTGTCGAGAGTGTAGATGGTGTTCCCGCTGCCGAGCTTGGTGACCTTAACCCCTACAATACGATGCCAACACTGATTGACCGAGACCTGATTCTCTACGAGTCAAAAGTGATGATGGAGTATTTGGACGAGCGATTCCCTCACCCACCGCTGTTGCCCGTGTACCCGGTGGCGCGAGCTGAGAGCCGGCTGTTTATGTATCGGGTAGAGCGCGACTGGTGCTCGCTCGTGGATACGATACTTAATTCCTCTGACAAGTCGGCTGTGGCCGTCGCGCGCCGTGACCTCGGCGACAGTCTGACTGCTCTTTCGCCTATTTTTGCCGAGAAATCATTTTTCATGAGCGAAGACTTTACGCTCGTAGATTGTTGTATTGCGCCGATCTTATGGCGTCTCCCTGCACTTGGCATTGAAATTCGGGCAAGCAAACAGACAAAGTCGTTGTACGAGTACATGGAACGCTTGTTCAGTCGCGAGGCCTTCCAAGAGAGCCTGTCGGTTACAGAACGAGAAATGCGGCTGTAGGAAAGGGGAGCTTGAGTGACGCCCAGTAAACCCTACGTTGTTCGAGCTATCTACGATTGGATCGTCGATAACAATTGCACTCCGCACGTACTCATTGATGCTCATAGTGAGGGGGTCATGGTTCCGCTCGACTACGTCACAGAGGGCCAAATTGTTCTTAATATCTCGCCCACGGCTGTGGTGAGCTTAAACCTTGGCAATGACGCGATCGCATTCAGTGGTCGCTTCGGTGGCGTTCCAATGGAAGTATTTCTTCCACTAGACAGTGTCTTGGGAATCTACGCGCGTGAGAACGGTCAAGGCATGATATTCGAGGATGACGATGACCTCGATGGATCTAACCCGCCTCCTGAGCCTGACCCCATTTCGCCACGAAGCGCTCGGAAACCCTCGCTTAAATTAGTAACCTAGGTTTCAACTAAGTCCCAAACAAATGCACTTCAACGAGGCGCGCAATGGCGAGCGCGGAGATGTTTGAGAGGCTAAAGCGTAGTTCGGTATTTGTCTCAGAGAAGTTGAGGCTGGCCCCCGGCCCCTGAGCCCCCACCCAGCAACTCTGTACGCCCCGTTGTTCTGCGGCGGCAAGGATTGTTTGCGTCGCGGTGCCGCTCATTTGAGAGCCCCAGACAACGGCGACGTCGCCCGGCTGGCCAAGAGATTTAACTTCTTTAGCAAGCCACTGACTGGCGGAGTCGATGGGATCTGCGTGCTCCGCTGTCAGCCTAATGATCGGCAATGTCGGGCGTTCTGGGCCGAGTCCGTCACGGATTAAGTGGTAAAAAGCCGACGCTGGCGCGGCATCTAGACCTATGCCCACCGAAAAGACTTTCCGTTCTGACACTATGGCGTTTGCGATTTGCGAGGCGATGTTTTCCGATGCGTCAACGATGGTGTCCGCAGAGAGGCTGAGGTATTCGATGTGCTCGTGAAAGAGCTTAGAGATCAGGTCGAAGTTACTCATAAGATCATTACTCGGTCGCGGTAAACGCCGCTTTCAGCCAACGGATTTGAGTGTGTTGGCCGTGGGTATCAATGCCGATGATGTCAAATCGGCAGGTGCGATGGCAATAGGCGGGGTGGTCAGACCGAAAAGTATGTGCTGTTTGTATGATTTTGTGTTGCTTCCTCGGTGTAACAGACGCGACTGCGCTTCCAAACCGTCTCGCGCGGCGATACCGCACTTCAACAAAGACGAGGACCTCTTGGTCCATTGCCACCATGTCGATTTCGCCAAAGCGGCTGTGGAAGTTCGTGTCAATAACCTGAACGTTCCGCGCGGCAAGAAATGTGCACACATAGCGTTCCCACCACAAGCCCTCTGATTTGATGGCGTCCTCCCCCGTCAAGATGATTGACTGGGAAGTGTCGCTACAAAATGCGCGCTTTACCTCTGGTGAAAACAACGGGTTTTAATCTTCGCCGAACATTCCCACCTGAATCGACCCGCAGATCACCCGTATTGCCGAATACGACGGTCCCAGGAGTCCCTTGTGCCTGCTCAAAGTGATCCACGAAAGCAGCCGCGTCCAGACCCAAGGCGTGCAGCGGAAGCTTATCGGCTAACGTTGCGTCCAACGCGCTCGGAGGTAAGACAAACTTAATCCCGTTGAGGTCTCGGTTGGTGATGCTCCGGTCAGCCTGGAAGACGTTGGAGGGCGCGAAGACGGGCAGCTTACCGGCGTAGTGGAATCGAAGAAGCGGTCTGACTTCGCGAGCCATTTGTGGGGTGGGAGCGAGCAGTATGACGCTGTCTATATCTTTACGTCGCCGTGCCTGGGTGTCAACGGGCGCCTCAAAGGCTCGTTCAATATCAGTAATTCGCGCTTCACTGCTGAGTGTATTTAAGCTGCGCGCAATCGTCGTATTGTCGCGCTCGTCAGGGCTCGTGAGCGCTGTTTCGCGGATCGTTCCACCCAGTTGCGTCCAGACCCCCGAAAACGCCGTTCGCATTCGGGCGCCCCATGCCGAGTCTGGAGCGATAACCAGCGGCGCACGCAGGCCCTCGGACCATGCCAGGAGCGCGATTTGCTCGGCTTCATCATCGGGTGCCAAACTCATGCTCAGCATATTGAAATCTTCTTCAATAGCGGCAGGTGTGGCATCTTGGGGGCCTCTGTTTAGCGCCAGAACAGGAATGGGTAGCTGGCTGATGCCATTGAGTTCAGCAACGCGCTCTTTGGTGAGAGGGCCGATAACAAAATCTGCACCGGCCTCGAGTGCTTGGACATAAGCGGCTTTCCCGGTGACCGCCGCTTCAGTGTCGATGGTGATGACGTCGGGTCGTAACGTTGGATCACGAAATTGCGTGTACAAGCCCTCGATAACGCCATTGAGTGCACTTTGCCCCGCGTTTTTGAGTCTTCCGCTCAGTGGCAGGAGTACGGCAATTCGGGTTGGTATCTCGGCGTTGAGCCACGCCGAAAGTCCGGACGGTAATTGGACCATGTTACTGGGAAGTACGGGGTGCTCAGCAATCCAGCGCAATAGGGCTGGTCGGCCCTGGCGGAAGGCGCGATTAAGCGATAGCCAGGCGTGCCAGTCACTGCTGGGCTCGGTACGACGCAGTTCTGAGGCGAGGCGCTGCACTGAAGCCTCTGAGATCAGGTCGAAGACGGTTGAATGGCTGATCTGACTGTCTTTATCTGGCGCCAAGCGAAGTCGATCGAGTGCTATTTTCGCCGCCTCAATGGGCTGTTGAGACTCTTGGAATCGTCTCTGACGCTCTGAGAGCAGCAAGTCATGCTCTTGAATGCTGTTAAATGAGATCGCGTCTAAGAACCGATTGGACTGCCTGAGGTCGCCGCGGAGCCACAAGAGCTGCGAACGAATAAACTGTTCTGTCTTTGGAGAAATGTCTGCCTCGGTTAGGGCGTCGAGCTCCGTCTGCGCAAACAGCCAGCCCCGCGCGCTCGACACATCTTGACTCCATGCAATGATGCGCGTGTCCAAAGTGTCGTCTTGGGTGATGCCGGGCGACGTCTCCTGCCGACTGGGAATGGGATAAGCGGTTTGCTGATTACTGGCGCTTTTGGGCTCGGTGGGAGAGGTCGTGGTACAGGACGACGTGGCAAGGACAACAGCAGTCAGGACCGCCAATCGATGCAGTTGTGCAGATAAAGTGCCATTATGTCCTGCTCCCGCAGGGTCTTTTAACGTCATTGTAGAGAAACCACTCATTTTCCATCCGATTGTACGTAGAGGAGCGTGAATTGAAAGCCGCATTGTATGTTGTGCCCACACCAATCGGTAACTTTGAGGACATGACGCTTCGCGCAATAAGCGTGCTGCAGGGCGTGGATCTTATTGCGGCTGAGGATACGAGACATTCGCGGATGCTCTTGAGTCATTACGATATCGACACGCCTATGACAAGTTTTCACGAGCACAGCGGCGAGGCGGTCGTTACTGATGTCGCCAGCCGCATCGAGCAGGGACAAGCCGTTGCATTAATTAGCGATGCCGGAACACCGCTCGTATCTGATCCCGGGTACGTCCTGGTAAGGTCCGTGCAAGATCGGGGCCTGTCGATTGTCCCCCTGCCTGGCGCGTGTGCCGCTGTGACTGCACTCAGTGCTGCGGGCTTGCCAACCCATAGTTTCCGGTTCGAGGGTTTCCTCTCAGCCAAACGCGGTCCGCGACGCTCCCGCCTAGACGCACTTAAGTCAATTGATTCAACACTGATTTTCTATGAGGCCCCACACCGGATTTTGGATTTGTTGAGTGACATGCTCGAGATCCTCGAGCCCGATCGCGAAATTTGCATTGCTCGAGAAATTACAAAAACATTTGAAACTATTCGTCGTGGGTCGATTGCGGAAATTTATGCCTGGGTGGGCAGTGATTCAAACCAGCAGCGAGGCGAGCTTGTCGTGATGGTGGCGTCACGGCAGGAGCAAGCAAGCACGGTAAGTGACGTGGCGTTAAAGCTGCTTTACCGGCTCTCGGACGAGTTACCACCTCGGAAAGCTGCACAGCTTGTGGCCGATCATTACAAACTGAAATCGCGCGCGCTTTATCAGTTACTGCTAGATCGAGAGTAATCGTTTGTTGAGTCTGTTCCTTACGGGTGCTAGCGTACGCGTGAGTCAGTTAGACGGCCGCTGTAACTCCGGTTACAGAGGAAAGTCCGGGCTCCAACGGGTCAGAGCGCCAGGTAACGCCTGGGGGGCGTGAGCTCACGGAAAGTGCAGCAGAAAGGAAACCGCCCATGTGTTTTGTGGGTAAGGGTGAAAAGGTGCGGTAAGAGCGCACCGCGCGGCTGGTAACAGGCGTGGCGATGGTAAACCCCGCTCGGAGCAAGACCAAATAGGGATCCTTATGCCGTGACCCTCGGCGGATCCGGGTAGGTCGCTACAGGCGTCTGGTGACAGGCGTCGCAGATGAATGGCCGTTCTCGACAGAACCCGGCTTATCGACTGACTCTTCTGTGCACCCCCGTAAAAGGGGGTGTTCTTTATACTTTTTTAGAATATAAAACTAATTTTCAATTACCTTTCCTGCTTCTGGCATAGAAAGTATCTCCAACACCCACCTAATAGACTGACTTTTTTCTTAATTACCGTCCTCATAAGCCCCGAAAAAAACCGCCGATTTGTTGCCGAGAGGCGCATATAAGGTGCTGAAATACTTAGAGATTTTTATTTTAAGACATTGACCCTCCGTCGTCACGTTGTTAAGGTGGTGATTAGTGGGAGAAAGTGGGTAATTGGGGAATTAACCTGCTTTTTTTTGAAATAAGTGGAGGTTTGTGGTGTTTAGGGGAGTACAGCACATCAATCTTGATGCGAAAGGGCGATTGTCTGTCCCTGCGCGTCAACGCGAGTTGCTTCTCGATATCAGTGCCGGCTCCGTGGTCGTGACCATCGATACACAGTCTTCATGTTTGGTGTTGTATCCCTTACGCGAGTGGGAGCGCATTGAGCGCGATGTTCAAGACCTGCCCACACTCAACCCTGCGGTTCGACGTTTCCAGCGGCTTGTGCTGGGTTATGCCAGTGATCTTGACCTTGATGGAAATGGTCGGGTGTTGTTGCCTGGCGCGCTGCGTGAGTACGCGCAGCTCGACAAGCGCGTGGTGTTGGTCGGACAGGGGAATAAGCTCGAGCTTTGGTCTGAGCCCCTTTGGGAGGCTGAGTGCAAAGCTGCATTGGCGGCCGACGGCGACGAGTTGCCTGCCGAGCTCCTAGGACTGAAGCTTTGAACGATACGGGACATGTTTCCGTATTGCTCGAGGAGTCGGTCGCGGCCTTGGCTATTAACCCCGACGGCACGTATCTTGATGGGACGTTTGGCCGAGGCGGTCACAGCAAAGCAATCTTAGGTGCCTTGTCCTCTAAGGGCAGACTCATCGCGGTCGATAAGGACCCCGCTGCTGAGGCGTCGGCCAAGTCGTTTGCTGACGACTCGAGATTTGAATTTATGGCGGGTAGTTTTGCAGATCTACCGGCATCGGTTTCCGACGGCGCGCTCGACGGTATTTTGCTCGACCTGGGCGTCTCGTCACCGCAGCTTGATAACGCGGATCGTGGCTTTGGATTTCGCGACGACGGTCCACTGGACATGCGAATGGATACGCGTTCGGGTGTCACTGCTGCGGACTGGATCGCCGTGGCGTCAGAAGCCCAGATCGCTGAGGTGATTAAAACGTACGGTGAAGAGCGGTTCGCACGTCGCATGGCATCCGCCATTGTGAAGGTGAGGGCTGAGACCCCGATATCCCGAACTAAGCAGTTGGCCAGCATTGTCGCCGAGGCAAATCCACGGTGGGAGCCTAACAAACATCCTGCGACTCGGGCGTTCCAGGCCATTCGTATCTATATCAACCGAGAGCTTGAGGACCTAGAGCTCGCACTCGATCCTATGGTCGCCAAGTTGGCGCCGCGAGGCCGTTTAGTTGTTATCAGCTTTCACTCCCTTGAAGATCGAATTGTGAAACGGTTTATGCGCAATCAGGCTAGAGGTGAGCAACTCCCTCGGCGCGTGCCAGTGATTGATAGCGATACGGGTAAAACACTAAATTTGGTGGGTAAGGCCGTGAAGCCCTCAAGCAGCGAGGTCGAGCGTAATCCAAGGTCGCGATCGGCCATTATGCGAATTGCGGAGCGACGGTAATGCGGGGGCGATTCAGCGCTTCACCCTTGCGGATCGCCCTCTGTGCTGGACTTGTTTTGTTCAGCGCGTTGTTGGTTGTCGGTGAGACGCATCAAACGCGTTTGCTCTTTACCAAGCTTCAGGCTCAGGAGAGTGAGCGGTGGCACTTACAAGAGCGCTACAGTCGTCTTTTATTGGAATACTCAACACTCTCGGCGCCTCACCGCATCAGTGCGCTTTCACAGACATCGCTCGCTATGAAGTCGCCCAATACGGGGTCGATTAGGGTGGTGGCGCAATGAGCCGCGGTCGCCCCCCCGTTCTTGTTTATCGCTGGCGAATCGCCCTTACGGCGGCAGTGCTTGCAGGGCTCTTTGGCATGTTGGTTGTTCGACTGGTGCAACTGCAGGTGGGTGCAAGTCAGTACGGTGCACATTTTTTACAGCGTCAGGGTGACTTAAGAACGGTTCGTTCCGCTGAAATTCCTGCCTATCGAGGGCTGATCACTGACCGAAGGGGCGCCCCGTTGGCTATTTCCACACCGGTGGTGACGCTTTGGACCAACCCGCAGGAATTGCGTGGGAGTGGACGAGAGTCGGAGCTTGCAGCCCTGATGAATCTGGCGCCGAAAAGCTTTGAGGCAAGGCTCAACCGTTACCGAAATAAACAATTTATGTACCTTGCACGCCATCAGACGCCCCAAGTCGCAAGTGCGGTCATGGAAGCTGGCCTGCCGGGCGTTTATGGAAAGCGAGAATACCGACGTTTTTACCCCGCAGGTGAGGTCGTCTCGCAGCTTGTTGGGACGACCAATATCGATGGTGCAGGAGCGACCGGCGTTGAGCTATTGTTTGATGCAAGCCTGCAAGGGCGCACTGGTAAAAAGCAATTTATTAAGGCGCTTCACGGGGAATCTATCCGTGATATTGGTGTCGTTGAAGAGGCGGCAGACGGTCAGTCTCTGCAGCTTAGTATTGATCTTCGACTACAGCATGTGCAGCACCGAGAGCTGCTAACGGCATTGGGAGAGACGGGTGCTGCGGCGGCGTCGGCGGTCACGATTGATGCGCAGACGGGCGAAGTTCTGGCCATGACCAATCTTCCTTCGTTCAACCCAAATCGGAGGGGGCAGCTCGATCTCGCGACGATGCGCAACCGTGTGGCAACCGATGTTTTTGAGCCAGGCTCCACGGTCAAGCCACTGACGTTGGTCGCAGCACTGGAAAGCGGTGACTTTGATATCGATACCTTGGTGGATACATCACCGGGGAGGATTACGGTTGGCGGAAAAGTGCTGCCGGATCCGCGAAACTACGGCGAGATTACCCTGTCCCGCGTCATTGAAAAGTCCAGCCAGGTTGGGGTTACCAAGATCGCGCAGGCGATCGGCCATGAACGCATCATCGATGTGTTTCAGCGTTTTGGTTTGGGTCAGTTGACGGGCGCCGAATTTCCGGGAGAGCGTTCGGGTCGACTGCCCGATCACGATTTTTGGAGCGCGATCGACCGGGTTACGCCAGCGTTTGGTTATGGTCTTTTGGTGACGCCCCTGCAGTTGGCTCATGCTTATGCGATTCTCGCCAATCAGGGTCGAATGGTGCCGCTGACCTTGCTTGCCACTGAGGGGCAGGGCGCAGCCGGGCGACAGATTATTTCGCCGGAAATTGCGGAAGAGGTGGTGACAGTACTGCACCGCGTGACGGGTCGAGAAGGTACAGCACAACGCGCAAGTGTTGCGGGCTTCAATGTTGGCGGAAAGACCGGAACCATTCACAAAGTCGGTGCAACTGGGTATTTGGACGACCGCTATGTTGCGCTGTTTGTGGGCGTTGCGCCGATTGAAGCCCCGCGTTACGTCACCGTAGTGGTTATCGATGAGCCCAAGGGTGACGCGTATGGCGGCGGTGCGGCGGCAGCGCCTGTCTACTCTCGAATCACTCAAGAGGTTCTCCGAATACAAAGCGCAGTACCCACCGATTCCGATAAGCAGTCGCCGGTAAAGACTGTTGCAATGGCTGGGAGGGATAATCCTCGTGCGTAACCAAACCCTCGGCATGTTAACGGACTCTATCGCGGCACTTCCGTCGTCAATGAGTTCTGTCGTGCCTGAGGTTTTGTCGCTCGACAGTCGCGCGATAAACCGTGGTGATGCCTTTGTTGCAATAAAGGGTGCTGATGCGGATGGGCGTCGGTATATCAATGACGCGCTTTCTCAGGGTGCGGTTGCTGTCTTGGCCGAAGCCGAGGGCCTGACTCATCAGGACCCCCGAGTGATTCCGGTTGTCGGACTTAAATCACAGTTGGGTGAGTTGGCGCGGCGATTTTACGCGGACCCCTCCAAAGATCTTTGTGTCATTGCAGTGACTGGGACAAATGGCAAGACGAGCATCTCAGATTATACGGGGCAGCTATTGCGACTGCTCGGTACATCGGCAGGCACCATTGGCACGCTCGGGGCACGCACAAAATCGGGTGACGCAGCCGACGTCAAGAACACGACACCGGACGTTTTTACGCTCAATAAGTACCTGGCAACGTGGCGGAATCAGGGAGTGAAGTACGCGGCTATTGAGGCCTCAAGTCACGCACTGGAGCAGGGCCGGCTGGACGGTCTGAATGTTCACACCGGCGTGTTCAGTAATCTCACAAGAGATCACCTGGACTACCACGGCGACCTCGAGGCCTATCGTCAAGCAAAGCTTCGGTTGTTCACAGAATTTATGCCAGAACGTGTGATTTATAATCTCGACGACACGGCAACAGTCGATGCCCGTAATAGCGCTAAAGGACACTCATTCGGTCTTTCATTAACTGACGCATCTGCCGATGTCTTTATTAAGTTGTCTAATGACTGCTCAGCCGGCTTGGCGTTTCAAGTTCAATCGCCCTTTGGCACCGCAGAGATTACGACGGGGCTACACGGCCAGTTCAATGCGTTCAATGTGACAGCGGCGATCATGACGGTCTGCGGCCTCGGCTTTACGTTTAAAGACGTCGCAAATGCGGCCCATCACCTCAGGTCTGTAGAGGGTCGAATGCAAGTGGTGAAAGGCGGTGGAGACACCCGAGTGGTCGTCGATTTCGCCCACACTCCAGATGCACTAGACAGCGCACTGACGGCACTGAGTCAGTCGTGCACCGGCGATTTGTGGGCTGTTTTTGGCTGTGGCGGTGATCGCGACGTCGGGAAGCGCTCGGAGATGGGACGGGTCGCGCAAGCGCTGGCGGATCGGGTTGTGGTGACTAACGATAACCCTCGATCAGAGGATCCTCTGCGCATCGCCCAAGCGATTGCTGCGGGCTGTAGCGGTGATGGTATTCACATTGAACTCGATCGTGCCGAGGCGATTCGCTACGCCATACGCTCAGCGAAAGCAGGAGATACCGTGCTTGTGGCCGGTAAGGGGCATGAGACTTACCAGCAAATTGGCACTGAGCGACGCCCATTCTCTGATGTTGTATGCGCCGAGCAGGCACTTCGGGAGCGTGAAGGGGTGGTGCAATGACCAGTCTTCGTCTTTCGGATCTTGCGCGAGAGCTGGGCGTGGCGGTGCACGGCACCGATGCGCCAATTACCGGACTGGCGATAGACAGTAGAGCCGTGACCACGGGCGATCTTTTCGTGGCGATCCGAGGCGATCGGGCGGATGGCAATGACTTTATAGACAAGGCGCTTGCGCGCGGCGCCGCCGCTGTCGTGACCAGTCAGGTGCTGAGTGATGCGATACCGCACCTGACGGTTACCGATTTTGGCGCCGCTTGTGCAGCCTTTGGACGATTGGCGCGGGAGTCGTTTGGCGGCGTCGTTACAGGCATTACTGGTAGCGCGGGCAAAACAACTGCCAAAGCGTTTTTGGCCGCAATTTGCGCCTGCACCGATCGAACGGTTGCCACGGACGGCAATCAGAATAATGAGCTGGGTGTGCCGTTGACGCTGGCAAAGCTACTGTCGGCTCCGCAGTTCGGGGTCGTCGAAATGGGCGCTGCTCAGCGCGGGGATATCGCGCACTTGAAAAGCATGGCGTTGCCTCAAGTCGTTGTGTTGCTCAATGCGTTTGAAGCGCACGTTGGCCGCTTTGGTAGTCTTGATAATATTGTGGCGACCAAGGGAGAGATTCTTGACGGACTGTCACCATCGAGTGTGGCGGTCTTGAACGCAGACCAGTCGAACTTTGCGCTGTGGAGCGCGCGCGCGCAACCGGCACGAATAATCTCTTTTGGGTGGACGACTGCCGCAGATGTTCGCGTTGTAGGTGAGCGCTCAAACGGTTTTGCGGGTTCTCAGGTGGAACTCGACCTCAATGGTTCGAACGTCTCTGTGCGTCTTTGTGTCCCGGGAAAGGCCGGCGTGACGAACGCGCTTGCGGCAGCAGCAGCTGCGATTGGACTGGGTATTGGAGTCGACAAAATTGTCGAAGGGCTTGAGTCAGTTAAGCCCGTTGCGGGACGCGGAAACACAGTCAGCCTGCGCGATGGTGTAACGCTTATCGACGACAGTTATAACGCCAGCCCTTCAAGTGTGATTGCGGCGCTAGATGTCCTGTCTAATTCGAAGACACCTCGAACTGCCGTTTTGGCCGATATGTTAGAGCTGGGGGATGAGGCGGTGAGTTATCACCAGCAGGTGGGCCGATACATCTCGAAGCTCGGTATAGAGCGAGTCATCGCTGTCGGCGAGTTGTCGCGGCACATTGGCGATCACTGCTCGCCGCAGTCCATTTACTTCCAAAATGCCGATGCGCTGTTAGGGGCCTGTCCCACTTTTTCGAAAAATGAAACCGTGCTGGTGAAGGGTTCAAGGGGTATGCGCTTGGATCGATTTGTAGATGCAATGACAGCCTCTTTAGGAGAGACGACATGTTAATGTGGCTTGCACAGCAGCTGGCTGTTTGGGAGTCGGCATTCTCGGTATTTGACTACATAACGCTGAGAGGCATTCTCTCGGCGATGACGGCGTTAATTGTTTCAACCCTCGTCGGTCCAGCGATGATTCGCGGTTTACGCGACATGCAAATTGGTCAGTCTGTCCGGACAGACGGACCACAGTCTCACTTAAGTAAAGCGGGCACGCCCACAATGGGTGGCGCTTTGATCATTGTCGCGATCGCCTCGGGAACGCTACTTTGGGGGGACCTGTCCAGTCGATACTTGTGGGTGGCGTTACTGACTACAGTGGCTTTTGGTGCGATTGGTTGGGTTGACGACTACCGTAAAGTTGTGGAAAAAGACTCTCGAGGGCTACCGGCGCGGTGGAAGTACTTTTGGCAGTCGATGGTGGGATTGGCGGCCGTGACGTATTTGTTTTCGTCGTCAACCCAGACGCCAGAACTGACGCTTTACCTCCCGTTTCTGAAAGACTTCGCATTTGTAATGGGACTGCTCTTCATTCCGTGGTCGTACCTCGTCGTTGTCGGATCAAGTAATGCCGTCAATCTCACGGACGGTCTCGACGGCTTGGCGATCTTACCCACGGTCATGGTGGCCGCTGGGCTCGGTATGATCGCTTACGTTACAGGGCACGTGCAGCTCGCTGCTTACTTGAATATTGCCTATATCGCCGGTGCCGGAGAAATGGTCATTTTTTGCGGTGCCATCGCTGGCGCTGGACTGGGTTTCCTCTGGTTTAACACCTACCCGGCCATGGTTTTCATGGGTGATGTGGGCGCGCTGGCACTGGGTGCTGCGCTCGGCATCGTGGCCATTATTATTCGTCAAGAGCTGGTGCTTTTTATCATGGGCGGCGTCTTCGTAATCGAGACGCTGTCTGTGATTATTCAGGTGGCGTCGTTTAAGTTGCGCGGAAAGCGTGTCTTTAAAATGGCGCCCATTCATCATCATTTCGAACTGTCCGGTTGGCCCGAGCCGCGTGTGATCGTCCGTTTTTGGATCATCACAGCGATGCTCGTTTTGTTTGGCCTTGCGACATTGAAGTTGAGGTAGATCACGATGACGCCTGAACTCATTTCCAGTTCGACACGACGCGCGGTCCTCGGTATGGGGCACACCGGGCGGTCGGTTGCGCGTTTTTGGAAAGAGCAAGGCGTACCTTTTATTGCCATGGATACCCGTTCGGATCTGTCGAGCAATCGAGCCTTGAAAGAGGAGCTCGATGGGGTCGAGACTCATTTTGGCGACCTCGATCCGAGGCTCATGAACCAAATTGATTTAATGATTGCCTCACCCGGTATCGCTATGGACTCACCGGCCATTACCCTGGCGCAGGCCCAGGGCGTTGAAGTGCGCGGCGATATTGATCTGTTTGTGGCTGAAGCGACGCGTCCCGTCATCGGTATTACTGGATCGAACGGCAAGTCGAGTGTGACGACATTCGTGGGTCAGCTACTGACCGCTTGTGGTAAGCGGGTTGCGGTTGGAGGGAACTTGGGTGTGCCTGCGCTTGAGCTTCTCAATGAAACCCCGGACGTCTATGTACTCGAGCTTTCTTCCTTTCAGCTGGAGCGTGCGGGCGATCTGAATCTCGCGGTGGCGATCGTGCTGAACTTGTCCCCCGACCATCTTGATCGGCATCAAACGATGCCGCTTTACCATCTCGCAAAACACCGAATTTTCGCCGGCGCAAAGAGCGTCGTGGCCAACTACAGGGACTCTCTAACGCAGCCTGTCGGTAAGAGCGACGTGCCTTGGATTTTGTGGCGCGACAATGAGCCTGACCTCAACCAGCTGGGTCTGCGTGAGCAGGACGGTGAGCTCTGGCTGTATCACGGGTTTGAGCCGTTATGCGCTTGTTCTGAGATCGCCCTTGTGGGCGACCATAATATTCGAAATGCCCTGGCCGCCCTGGCGGTGTGTCACGCGTTGGGTATCGAGTACAGCGACCTCGTCGCGGGTCTAAAGACACTTTCAGGTCTGGCTCATCGCTGCGAGATGATTCTAGAGCATCAGCACGTACGTTACGTGAACGACAGTAAAGGCACGAACGTTGGTGCAAGTATGGCCGCGTTGGAGGGTCTTTCGAAGGGAAAGAACGTGATCCTAATCGCTGGTGGTGAGGGGAAAGGTCAGTCATTTAAACCACTGTCGAAAGCCATTGCCGCGTCGTGTAAGCACACCATTCTTATCGGTCGCGATGCCGATAAAATCGAGGCGACACTCGAGCCTCATGTGTCTCGAGAACGTGCATGCTCCATGACAGAGGCCGTTCGACGTGCTGTCGAGTTGGCGTCAGAGGGCGACGTTGTTTTATTGTCGCCTGCGTGTGCGAGTTTTGACATGTTCAGAGACTATCAGGACCGTGGTACCGCGTTTCGAGACGCCGTGAGCCTTATCGTGCAGGAGGCTGAGCTATGACGACAACGCCTCGCGATAATTGGGCGGGATCGCTCCTTCTTGTGCTGGCGTCCGCGCTCATTGCGGTGGGTGTTGTCGCCATCTCATCGGCCTCGATTAGCCTGTCGGAAGTGAAATTTGGCAATGAGTGGCATCACGCCATCCGACACCTCTCTTACCTTGCCATTGGTGTCACGCTTGGGTTTGTTGCGTATCTGTTGCCGCTCAATGTGTGGCGCCAGACATCGCCATGGCTTCTCATGTTGGCGTTCGCTCTACTGGTACTTGTCCTCGTGCCTGGAGTCGGGCGAGTGGTTAATGGTAGCCAGCGCTGGATTCCATTAGCCGGATTTACGCTTCAGCCATCAGAGTTCGCCAAGTTTGCACTGGTCTTATGGTTATCGGGCTACATGGTACGTCACGGTGAGGAGTTGCGGACGGTTCTCAGAGGTTTGCTCAAGCCGATCTTGGTGCTGATTTTATTTGCGCTGTTGCTGTTGTCCGAGCCTGATTTTGGCGCAACGGTCATCATTTTGGGTACCGCGTTTGGAATGTTGTTCATGGGCGGTGCACGCCTTATCTACGTGCTGGGTCTGGTCGTGTCAGCGGTCGCCATTATGGCGGGTATGATTCTTATGGCCCCCTACCGTATGCAGCGACTGATGGCGTACCAAGACCCCTGGAGCGATCCGTTTGGCAGTGGTTTCCAGCTCATACAGTCGCTTATCGCCTACGGGCGCGGTGAGTGGCTGGGTGTGGGGCTGGGCAATAGCGTTCAGAAGCTCTTTTACTTGCCTGAGGCCCACACCGACTTTGTCTTTTCAATTTGGGCCGAGGAAACAGGTCTCGTGGGCGCTGTCGCCGTGATCATTCTGTTTGCAGTGTTTGTCGGTCGTATTGTGTTTATGGGGTATCGCTTTCTCCTGGAGAGTCGCGAATTCGAGGCCTATTGCTGTTTTGGTTTCGCGCTCGTTTTCGCCGGTCAAGCCTTCGTCAACATGGGCGTGAGCTCAGGGCTGCTCCCAACCAAAGGGCTAACGCTCCCCTTTATTAGCTACGGTGGTAACAGCCTGATGATGAGCTGTGTCACGGTGGGTCTCTTGCTGAAGTTAGAGCGCAGTCAAATTGCAGCGACGACCAAAGTTCAGGCCAGGAGAAGGTTGCCATGAGCGCGTCGACGCACAGCGCTATGATCATGGCCGGTGGCACCGGTGGCCACGTCTACCCGGGCCTTGCGGTTGCGAGCGCGCTGCGCGAAGCGGGCTGGGAAGTGTCTTGGGTAGGAACGGCCCGAGGGCTTGAGGCTCGCGTCGTGCCCGTGAGTGGTATGACACTGCACACACTCACTACCTTGGGTTTGCGTGGGAAGGGCATTATTTCGAGGCTCAAAGGCGTCTTTTCTCTTGTCTTTGCTTGCCTTCAAGCACTGCGCCTCTTACTGCGACATCGACCCACTTTAGTCATTGGTTTTGGGGGTTATGCGGCAGGACCTGCCGGAGCTGTGGCCGCAGTGTTGCGCATTCCCGTGCTTATTCATGAGCAAAATGCAGTGGCTGGGACCACTAATCGATTACTTGCTCGAGGCGCCTGCCGTGTTATGGCCGGGTTTGAGGGGGCCTTTGCGTCGCCTGCGAACGCGTTGGTAACCGGCAACCCCCTCCGAGCAGAACTGTGTCAGCAGCCTCAAAAAATCTATCCACAGTCGACGTTTACTCCCGAGCGGCCATTACGCATCGCCATTTTGGGTGGGAGTCAGGGTGCGTTGGCCCTGAACAAGGGATGTCCTGATGCGTTTGCTGCACTCCCGACAGAAGTACTTGCGGCGCTTGACGTAAAGCACCAGTGCGGCGCACTGCATCTGGACGTCACTCAAGACGCTTGGGCCTCAGTCGAGGTGCGCAATGTCGACGTAATGCCCTTTGTCGAGGACATGGCGTCATTGTACGCCTGGGCGGATCTTGCGATTTGTCGTGCAGGCGCTCTGACGGTTAGCGAGCTGGCCGTTACTGGAACACCCAGTCTTTTGGTCCCGTTGCCACAGGCAATCGACAACCATCAGCTGAAAAATGCTGAATTACTGTGTGAGGCTGGCGGCGCGCGTATTCTGCCGCAGTCTTCGCTTTCCGATACGACGCTTGCTCAGTTTATTAGCGACATTATCAACGACGCAGCACGTCTGGGTACTATGTCAGAGTGCGCGCGCGCGTGGTCCAAGCCAAATGCGACTCAGGACGTTGTTTCGGTCGCACAGGAGGTGGCGTGTGGCTGAGGCTGTTCTAACACGTGAACCCATGATGCGTCGGATTCAGCGCATTCACTTTGTAGGCATTGGTGGCTCTGGCATGAGCGGTATTGCGGAAGTGCTTGCCGGCTTGAACTATCAGGTGTCGGGCTCCGACATCGCCGAGAATTCATCCATTGATCGACTCAGAGGTTTGGGCATTTCGGTTGCCATAGGCCACAAGGCCTCTCATGTTGAGGGGGCCGATGTCTTGGTCGTGTCCTCCGCGATTAATGAGTCTAATCCGGAGATTAAGGCGGCCAGAGAGTTACGAATCCCCATCGTACCTCGAGCAGAAATGCTGGCGGAACTGATGCGCTATCGATTCAGTGTCGCCGTTGCAGGGACCCACGGGAAAACCACGACGACCAGTCTTATTGCGTCACTGATGGCTGAGGCGGGTCTGGATCCGACCTTCGTCATTGGTGGGGTGCTCAATAATTTAGGCACCAATGCACAGCTGGGCGCGAGTGAGTATTTGGTGGTTGAGGCCGACGAGAGTGACGCGTCTTTTCTACACTTGTTGCCCATGATGTCGGTGATCACGAATGTCGAGCCGGACCACATGGAGCATTACGAGGGTGATGTTCGCGCTTATAAGCAGGCCTTTGTCGAATTTCTCCATAACCTGCCATTTTACGGCGTGGCGGTGGTGTGTCTTGACGATCCCGGTGTGCGTGAGTTGCTGCCCAGTATCACGCGACAGGTCGTCACCTATGGTTTTTCTGACGATGCGGACTACCGCCTAGAAGCACTGCGGTTTTCGGGAACCCAAAGCCAATTCACGTTGCACCGTAAGTCAATGGGTGACGCATTGGCATTGGTGCTGCCTATGCCTGGTGTTCATAACGCCCTCAATGCGGCCGCAGCCGTTGCCGTTTGTTCCGAGTTGGGCGTTAGCGATGACGCACTCACCCGCGGCCTCACGTCTTTTGAGGGTGTCGGACGTCGCTTTTCGGTGTTGGGTGATATTACGTGGCAGGGCGGCGACGCGTTGTTAGTCGACGACTACGGCCACCATCCCACCGAACTTAAAGCCACGATTCTTGCGGCGCGAGAAGCGTATCCTGATAGGCGACTCGTTATGGTCTTCCAGCCGCATCGATACAGCAGAACGCGGGACTGTTACGACGATTTTGTCGATGTGCTGTCGACAGTAGACGCGCTTGTACTCCTCGACGTTTACGCGGCGGGCGAGGAAGCCATTGTCGGTGCGGACAGTCGAGCACTTGCCCGAAGCATTCGCCAGATGGGCTTTATCGATCCCGTCCTGTTGAGCGACAACGGTCAGTTACCGAGTCGATTGATGAAGCTCCTCACGGATGACGATGTCCTCGTGATGCAAGGCGCTGGCAATATTGGCCGCTTGGCGCGTTTGCTCTCTGAAGCGACGTCTCTGGAGGCGCTGTCATGAGCCCTGATCTGCAGAGAACGCATGTCACCGTTCTGATGGGCGGGACCTCAGCAGAGCGTGAGGTCTCTCTGAAAAGCGGCGCTGCGGTGGCGAATGCGCTCACACTTGAAGGGGTGCAGGTCACCCGTATCGATACGGCAGTCCCAAACTGGCATCAAGATCTACCGTCGGACACCTTCGTTTTTAATTTACTTCACGGCGCGGGTGGAGAGGATGGTCACGTTCAAGGGCTTCTCGAAACACTGGGTGTCGCTTATTCAGGTTCAGGGGTGCTTGGCAGCGCACTCAGCATGAACAAGGTTAAGACCAAGCAGGTCTGGAAAAGTCTTGATCTGCCTACACCGGCCTTCGAAATAATCGATGAGCACAGTGATTTAGCGGCTGTAATAGCCCGTCTTAATTCGGTGTTTGTAAAGCCGATTTCAGAGGGTTCCTCGGTCGGAATGGCCGTGGCGAGCGATGCGGAGTCACTGGGCGTGGCCCTCATTCATGCACAGAAGTCGGGTGTTCCTGTCATGGCGGAGCAGTTTGTCCGTGGTGATGAGTACACCGTTGCGATCCTTCGTGGGCGATCGTTACCGCCAATCAAGATTACACCGGAGTCCGCATTTTACGACTACCAGGCGAAGTATGTGTCGGGAACGACACGCTTTGAGTGCCCAGCGCCGTTGAGCGTGGACGAGACACAAGCGCTGCAGGCGCTGGCCTACGCTGCATTTGTCGCCTCGGGTGCTGAAGTGTGGGGGCGTGTCGACATGATTCGTGGTGCAGACGGTTGGCAGTTACTTGAGGTCAATACCGTGCCTGGGATGACCGAGCACAGCCTGGTTCCCAAGGCCGCCGAGGCCGCAGAGCTGCGGTTTATTGATCTGCTCGATGAAATTTATTTGGGATCTCGGGAGTTGCGTTATGTCGCGTGAAATCAACCGACAGTCCAGCCGTCCTGTCGGTACTCGCTGGGAGCGCTTTCTGCGCAGTGTTAAGCGTGTCATCACTGCTGTGAGTTTTATTGTCATCGCTGCGGTTGTGGGGCTTTTGACACAGCGCGCCACCGATATGCCCGTGCAAGAAATTGCGATCCTGGGTGACATGCAACACGTGTCGCGCGCCACAGTGGAATCGGTTATTGGACCGCATGTGAGCCAAGGCTTCCTACTGACAGACCTCGCTGGGATTCGTGCAGACCTTGAGGCACTGCCTTGGGTGTTTGAGGTCAAGGTGCGCAGAGAGTGGCCTGGCACGGTTCACGTACACGTCACCGAAGAACAGCCGATCGCACGTTGGGGCGAGGCGGCCTACATCAATCCGCAGGGTGTTGTCTTTGATGGCGCCTCGTTCGATCGCTACGCCGAGCTGCCTCAGCTGTGGAGTGAGCACAGTGCACCGGTCGCGCTCATCGAACAGTTTAAGTTATTTCAGATGCTCCTGACCCCCCACGGTTTGGGTGTCTCGGTTCTCAAGGAGGATCGGTTGGGACAAATATCGGCCGAGCTCACCGATGGGACGAGCGTGCAATTTGGCGACAAGGACTTCGCGCAGCGCGTCCGTCGCTTTGCTGTGTTGCTCGGTCGTGAGACGCAAGAGAATTCGATTACGCGAATAGATTTTCGGTACGAGCGCGGAGCAGCGGTTCTGCGCCAGCAAAAGCAATTTGCAGTGACCACAGTAGCCCAAGAGCGAGGAGGTCGGTAATGACAGCGAATGAAGAGAAACGAATGATCGTTGGACTGGATATAGGGACGTCCAAGGTGGTTGCTGTAGTCGGTGAGGTTGATGCTGATGGGACCATTGATATTGTCGGCATTGGGTCTCACCCGTCCAAGGGATTGAAAAAGGGCGTTGTCGTCAACATTGAGTCGACCGTTAATGCCATTCAACGGGCGGTGGAAGAAGCCGAGCTGATGGCGGGTTGTCAGATTCACTCGGTGTATGTCGGCATTGCCGGCAATCACATTCGATCGATGAACTCTCACGGTATTGTTGCGATTAAAGACCGTGAAGTTGAGCGCGCCGATATCGGGCGAGTGATCGATGCGGCGCAAGCCGTTGCGATACCTGCAGACCAGAAAATTCTCCACGTCCTCCCGCAAGAATTTGTGATCGACAATCAAGGTGGCATTAAAGAGCCACTGGGCATGTCAGGTGTTCGCCTCGAAGCCAAGGTGCACCTGGTCACGTGCGCCGAAACGGCCGCACAAAACATCGAAAAGTGTGTTCAGCGGTGCGGTTTGGAGGTGGACGCCATTGTCCTAGAGCAGTTGGCATCGAGTTACTCGGTGATCACCGATGACGAACGCGACCTCGGTGTGTGCATGGTGGATATCGGGGGTGGGACGTCAGACATTGCCATCTTCACCGAGGGTTCTATTCGGCACACAGGGGTTATTCCCATCGCGGGCGATCAAGTCACGAGTGACATTGCAATGGCCTTGCGCACACCGACCCAGCACGCAGAGGAAATCAAAATTCGATACGCCTGTGCGCTTGCTCAGCTCACAGGGCCCGACGAGACGATTAAGGTTCCCAGCGTGGGCGATCGCCCGCCGCGCGATCTGTCGCGTCAGTCCTTGGCGGAGGTTGTTGAGCCTCGCTACGACGAGCTGTTCACGCTGATCCAAGGTGAGACGCGACGCTCGGGTTTTGAGGACCTTATTCCCGCCGGCATCGTGCTGACCGGCGGGACCTCCAAAATGGAGGGCGTGGTGGAACTCGCTGAAGAGATTTTCCACATGCCGGTACGAGTCGGTGCGCCGCAGTACACGCGCGGCATGCACGACATTATTCGCAATCCGATTTACGCAACAGCCGTGGGGCTGCTGCTGTCGGGTGCAAAAGAACTTCATGACGGCGCGCAGCTTGCTGCGGGTCGCAAGAAGACCAGCGGTTTGCTGGGTGGGTTGCGCAATTGGTTTGGACGCAACTTTTAAAAGAGTAAGGGGATATTCGGGAAGCCGAATAATTTCAAACGGGGAGAAATAATATGTTTGAATTAGTAGACAATGCACCGCAAAATGCGGTTATCAAGGTGATTGGTGTTGGCGGCGGCGGTGGTAACGCGGTTCGTCACATGATCGAGCACGATATTGAAGGCGTAGACTTCATTTGCGCAAATACGGACTCGCAGGCGCTGGCAGACATCGACTCTAAAACGATTCTGCAGCTGGGTAACACCATCACGAAGGGATTGGGTGCAGGCGCCAATCCGGAAATTGGTCGTGCCGCCGCACTCGAAGACAGAGATCGAATTGCCGAGTCTTTGCAGGGTGCGGATATGGTCTTTGTAACCGCCGGAATGGGCGGCGGCACTGGCACGGGCGGTGCACCTATTGTTGCGGAGGTTGCACGTGACATGGGTATCTTGACCGTGGCGGTTGTCACTCGACCGTTCAGCTTCGAGGGTCGAAAGCGTTTGACCATTGCAGAGCAAGGTCTCAAAGAACTTGAGCAGCATGTTGACTCACTGATTACCGTACCCAATGAGAAATTGCTCGAAGTTATGGGCAAAAACACCAGCTTGCTGGATGCCTTTAAAGAGGCCAACGACGTGCTCTTTGGGGCAGTCCAGGGTATCGCGGACCTGATTATTCGTCCCGGTATGATCAACGTCGATTTTGCCGATGTTAAGACTGTGATGTCAGAAATGGGTTCTGCAATGATGGGTACGGGTACCGCTACCGGTGAGGGTCGTGCTCGTGAGGCGGCTGAACGTGCCATCAACAGCCCACTGTTGGACGACATAGACCTCAGTGGAGCGAAGGGTCTGTTGGTCAACATTACCGCAGGTCTTGATCTGTCGTTGGGCGAGTTCTCAGAGGTTGGTGAAGCGATTGAGGAGATTGCCTGTGATGACGCGACGGTGGTCATCGGCACAGTGATCGATCCAACCATGGCTGATGAGCTCAAAGTGACCGTGGTGGCCACGGGACTGGGTGTTGAGCAAAGCCGCCCTGTCCTGAAAAAGGTCGAGCCACTTGCGCCCATGCGTTCCGCAACATCGACGTCAGCGGCCTATGAAGGGTATGATCTGCCTCCAGCGAAGCGTCAGCGCGCTGCAGCGACTACTCATTCTGGGCAAGCGGTTGCGGTTGAGGAAAGTAGCGAAGAGGGGTATTTCGATATTCCGGCGTTTTTGCGTCGCCAAGCTGACTAGCGCTGAGCGAGGGAGTGGTTGGAAAGAGAGCTTCGCGCTCTCGGGCTGACTGCCCCCTGAAAAAAGGCAAAAGAATGATACGACAGCGAACATTACGAAATTCGATCAAGGCCACCGGTGTGGGCTTGCACACAGGCGATAAAGTGCTCCTGACACTCTGCCCTGCACCCGTCGATACGGGCATCGTTTTTCGCCGAACTGACCTCAACCCTGTGGCCGAGATCCCCGCTCGTGCCGACTTGGTTGGAGAGACGACGCTATCGACCTGCCTCATTCACGGTGAAGCCCGCGTTTCAACCATCGAGCACCTGCTATCTGCGATGGCAGGACTGGGTGTCGACAACGCGTACGTCGACGTGACCGCCCCTGAAATCCCCATTATGGACGGTAGTGCGGCGCCCTTTGTCTTTTTGCTGCAGTCAGCAGGAATCGTAGAACAACACGCTGCGAAGAAATTTATTCGTGTCAGAAAAGAAGTCACCGTGACCGACGGCGACAAGACGGCCAGCTTTTTACCGCTTGAGGGATTTAAGATCTCGTTCGGTATCGATTTTGATCATCCGGTGTTTAAACACCGAGCCGCAACTACGGAGATTGATTTTTCCACAACGTCCTTTGTGCGGGAGGTCAGTCGCGCAAGAACCTTTGGCTTTGTCGAGGAAATTGAGTATCTGCGCTCGAAGGGACTCGCGCGTGGGGGCAGCATGGACAACGCCGTCGTCATCGACGACTACAAGGTCTTGAACCAGGGCGGTCTTCGTTACGACGATGAGTTTGTGAAGCACAAAGTGCTCGATGCCGTTGGCGACCTGTATTTGCTGGGGTATAGCCTGATTGGTGAATACCGTGCCTTCAAATCGGGCCACGCGCTTAACAACCAAGCGCTGCGCACCTTGATTGCAAATAAGGATGCGTGGGAGATGGTCACCTTTGAGGATGTCGAACAGGCCCCGATTTCCTACCAACAGCCGTTTTTGACTTACGCGCCAACTTAATCGCGATCGAGTTCACAGCCGAGTTCAACACACTTTCTTAGGACTTGTATCTCTGGCATAGTGGCGCGGTTAACGTGAGTGATTGTGCCACCTTTGAAATTCATACTGATAAATAACGAAGGCCCCTCTAAAACCGTCGAAATTGGTCGATGGACGCGGGTCGTTGTGTCTGCGATTTTGATTGGTTTGCCCGTGACTTTGGCGGGGCTGAGCTACGAGTTTGGCGTTAAAAAAGGGGTTTCCAAAACACAGGCGGCCGAAGAGACTTTGGCTGCAGAGGAAGCGCGCGAGCGCGCCGAGGCCCTGGCTAATCTGGCGGTTGAAGCCGAGAGACGGCTGCAGTCCATGACCCTGCTCCTGGCTGAGTTACAAAGTCGGGTCACGCGTCTCGACGCGGTGGGTATGAACCTTACACAAAGCGCGGGTTTAGAACCCGGTGAGTTTAACTTCAACGTGCCACCTGCCTTGGGTGGTCCACTGATGACGTCGCAAGACGATGCGCGAGAATTAATTCCTGCGCTTGAGGGCGAGTTATTCGCCTTGAGTACTGCGTTGGACGATCGCGAGGTTCAACTCGATATATTGTCCGAGTTGATTCAGGGCGAGCAGGTTAAAAGTGATGCAACGCCTGCAGGTCGCCCGATCTTATCCGGGTGGTTGTCGTCTCGATACGGCAGCCGTATTGATCCGTTCAGTGGTAAAAAAGCCTGGCATGAAGGCATCGATTTTGCAGGACGCGAAGGTGCCCATATCGTTGCGGTGGCCAGCGGTGTTGTCAGCTGGAGCGGCGAGCGTGCAGGCTACGGTAAAATGGTGGAGGTCGCGCACGGCGATGGTGTGATCACGCGCTATGCCCATAATCAAGAAAATCGCGTCAAAGTCGGTGACATGGTTCGCCGTGGTGACGTGGTTGCGCTCATGGGAAACAGTGGCCGCTCTACGGGCCCGCACGTTCACTTTGAGGTTCATAAAAACGGCCGTCCGGTCGATCCTGCGAGTTACTTACACCGCACGCCCAACTAAGGTCATCACCGACCGCTAGTGAAGTTCACTGTACTCGTTGATCGCGCAAACTGCGCAAAACCTAATCACATGTAATGGAAACACCATGGCTAATCCGCTGAAGATGATATTCGGCTCGCGTAACGACCGAGTGTTACGTCGAATTAAGAAAACTGTTCGCACCATCAATGCGTTTGAGGAGAGCATGCAAGCGCTTGACGACGACGCGTTGCGGGCAAAAACGCAAGAATTCAAACTGCGGTACCAGAACGGCGAGTCGCTCGACGCGCTGTTGCCTGAGGCCTTTGCCGTCGTTCGGGAGGGCGGTGTCCGTGCCATGGGTATGCGCCACTTTGACGTGCAGCTCATCGGTGGCGTCGTGCTGCACGAGGGCAATGTCGCGGAAATGCGAACCGGAGAGGGTAAGACCTTAGTGGCAACACTGCCGGCATATCTTAATGCGCTCTCGGGTAATAGCGTTCACCTGATTACGGTCAACGACTATTTGGCGACACGGGACGCCGTGTGGATGGGGAAACTGTACAACTTCTTAGGGCTTGAAGTTGGGGTCGTCAAGGCCGGACAAACGCAAGAAGAGAAGCGTACTGCCTACTCTGCCGACGTGGTTTACGGAACTAACAACGAATTTGGTTTTGATTATCTGCGAGACAACATGGCGTTCAGCATGGACGACAAGATGCAGGGCCAGCTGGCTTTTGCGATTGTTGACGAAGTGGACTCGATTCTGATCGATGAGGCGCGAACGCCGCTCATTATTTCAGGTGCGGCTGAAGACAGCTCCGAGCTTTACCGCAAGATCAATAAACTCATTCCGAGACTGGTGGCCCGAACCGATGAGACGTCGGAGGACGGTCACTTTGTCATTGACGAGAAGCAACGCTCTGTTGAGCTGACTGAGGACGGTCACGAGCTGATTGAGACCATGCTGATCGACGAGGGGTTACTGGCTGCTGATGATTCACTGTATGCCTCCACCAACTTAGGTCTGTTGCATCACGTTACTGCAGCGCTGCGCGCGCACAACCTGTTTCATCGAGACGTCGAGTACATCGTACAAAACGGTCAGGTCGTTTTGATCGATGAGCACACGGGGCGCACCATGGCCGGTCGACGTTTGTCGGAGGGCTTGCATCAGTCCATTGAAGCGAAAGAGAACGTCAATATTCAGGCTGAAAGCCAGACTATGGCGTCCACCACGTTCCAGAACTACTTCCGCATTTACGAAAAGTTGAGCGGGATGACCGGAACCGCTGACACTGAGGCGTTTGAATTTCGGCAAATTTACGGACTTGAGTGTGTGGTGATCCCAACCAACATTCCGATGAAACGGCTCGATATGAACGACCTCATCTTCATGTCCAAGGAAGAGAAGCTAGAGGCGATTGTTGATGAGACCCGGCGCATTATTGAGCACCAGGCACCCGTGCTGGTGGGTACGGCGTCGGTTGAAACCTCAGAAGAGCTCTCGGAGCACTTCAAGGGCGCGGGTATCGAGCATAAGGTGCTGAACGCTAAGTATCACGAACAAGAGGCTGAGATTATTGCGCAGGCCGGCCGTCCGGGCATGGTGACCATTGCGACCAATATGGCGGGACGTGGCACCGATATTGTACTGGGCGGTAACCTTGAGGCAGAACTTGCCGCTTTGGAGGACGAATCTGCAAAAGTGGCAGCGCAGGCGGCTTGGGAAGAGCGACATCAAGCGGTGCTGGATGCGGGCGGACTTCATATTGTCGGTACCGAACGTCACGAGTCGCGTCGGATTGATAACCAACTGCGGGGACGTGCAGGACGCCAAGGTGACCCGGGTGCGTCACGTTTTTACATTTCACTCGACGACAGTTTGATGCGCATCTTCATGGGCAATATGGCTGGCATCATGCAGAAAGTGGGTATGGAGCGTGGTGAGGCCATTGAGAGCAAAATGGTCACAAACTCGATCGAGCGCGCTCAACGCAAGGTCGAAGGGCGTAACTTCGATATTCGTAAGCAGCTGCTGGAATACGACGACGTGGCGAACGACCAGCGTCAGATTATTTACAAACAGCGGGATCAGTTGCTCGACGGCGACGATGTGGCCGAGATGATCACCAACATACGAACCGATGTGATTCATGCCGGCATCGATCGATTTATTCCACCGATGAGTGTCGAAGAACAATGGGATGTTGCGGGTTTGGAGCAGCAC
>Ga0213863_10000036_pt1 | contig 97047 bp, 79 predicted proteins | sample PICome_8_FD_160128 | JGI IMG/M metagenome (GOLD analysis project Ga0213863, IMG submission 160128) | Coastal seawater microbial communities near Pivers Island, North Carolina, United States - PICO497 | ecosystem: Environmental > Aquatic > Marine > Coastal | place: USA: North Carolina...
GAGAGCACAGTCCTTTTGTTACATGCCAAAAGTTACTAAGCCACTGACTAATACAGAAATAAACAACGCACGAGGCAAAGCTAAAGAATACAACTTAGCTGATGGCCTCGGTCTCGCGTTGCGTGTTCGACCGGGTGGAGACAAGTACTGGATATTCAATTATCAGCGTCCGATCACTAAGGTCCGCGCCAACATAAGTCTGGGCATCTACCCCACAGTGTCATTGTCCTCTGCAAGAGTTATTCGTTCTGAATACCGAGATCTATTAGCTCAGGGTATCGACCCGAAATTTCATCGTAAAGAACATCTGGCTGCGGAAAAAGCAGCAGCTGCGAACACGTTAGAAAAAGTGGCTGCAGACTGGTTGTGTGTAAAGAAGAGCAAGGTTAGCAGTGATCATGCTGATGATATCTGGCGCTCACTAGCCTTACATATATTTCCTTACATGGGACAGAAACCAATTAACTCGATTACTGCCCCCTCGGTTATTAGTATGCTAAAACCGATAGAGGCCAAGGGCAGCTATGAGACCGTCAAACGGTTGTGCCAACGGCTGAATGAGATCATGGTCTTTGCCGTTAATACTGGAATCATCACTGATGCCAATCCTCTATCCGGCATTAAAGACGCCTTTATAGCACCGGCTAAAAAGCATTTACCTACCTTGCTACCGCATCAGCTAGATGATCTGGTGAGACGAATCTATGGTGCATCAATTCGTTTGACGACTCGTAATTTGGTGCTGTGGCAACTACATACCATGGTAAGACCGAGCGAAGCAGCCGCCGCGGAATGGGCAGAAATTGATCTTGATGCAAAGCTTTGGACCATCCCCGCGTCACGGATGAAAAAGAAGCGCCAGCATATAGTACCGCTGTCTTCTGAGATGATAGAGATCCTCGATGAAATGCGAGTTATTAGCAGTCTTAGTCAGTTTATCTTTCCCTCTGAGGTAAAACCTCTGGAAAGCATGAATTCTCAAACGGCCAATATGGCTTTAAAGAGAATGGGTTATGAAGGCCAGTTGGTCTCACATGGAATGAGATCGTTGGCGAGTACAATTTTAAATGAACACGGCTTTTCACCAGACATTGTTGAGTCAGCATTAGCACATACTGACAAAAACACTGTAAGAGCCGCATATAACCGCGCTGAGTATGTTGAGCGGCGTAGGGATATGATGGACTGGTGGTCTAAACGAGTTAGCCAATCACGCACCACAGACTTATCTGCTGGCGCACTTTCAATTACGGAGCAAGAAGCTCCGCAGTAAAAGGACATTGATATGGCTTTAAGAATAATGCGGTTAAGTGAAGTAAAAGCGGTAACGGGTCTTTCTAAGACCACGATTTACCGATTTGAGAAAGAGGGGCGATTCCCATCGAGGGTTAGTCTCGGCGAAAGGAGCGTGGGTTGGTTTGAAGATGATATCGAAGATTTTTTAATGTCATTAAAAGCTCAGAGTTCGGGTGAATAGGTGAGCACGAACCGCGAATCATGGGTCGAGGTCAGCGATTCGCGGTCCTCGGTTCGTGCTCAAGGCGACGGGGAGTTGATCAAAAAATAACCAATTTATGGTAAGATACACACTGATTTTTGTGGCAAACCTGACCATGAGGAGAAGTAAAATGATAGAGCGCCAGAAGCGATTTGCGGCTCATTATGCAGAGACTGGTAACGGTGCAGAAGCCGCTAGAAGGGCGGGCTATTCTGAGGCGGCACTGACTGCAAGAGTCATGCTGTCGCCGACAGACTTGCCTGTCATTGCATTTTCAAGCCCGGGAATAATATTGCCAGCGCCGTGCAGGTAGGCCAGAGGCTCTTTGCCGGCTGAGCTATCAAGCTGCTGGCCTTCGTCGTCAGTCAATGTGTAATGAAAGCTTACAGCACTGTTTTCTTTGATAGTCATGGTCTTTTCCGGTAGGTAAATTTAATGGGCCGTTATGCGATAATTACCTCAAAATATCGAACCAGTTAAGAAAAGATGCACAGAACTCACAGTTCTGTCATATTTGTGCAATGTTACCGTCATTAAATAAGGGCTCAAAACGTGGATGACAGGGTCAATGTTATGCCCAAGCATACGATTTTATTGGTCGATGACGAAGCGGCAATTCGAGATATGCTGTCCATTGCCTTAGAGGCTGCGGACTTCAATGTATTGCAGGCAGAAAATGCCCAGCAGGCTCACGCCTCTATTATTGACAGGCAACCGGATCTGGTACTGCTGGACTGGATGATGCCCGGCACTACCGGTTTGGAGCTGCTGCGCCGTCTAAAGCGTGATGAACTGACAGAAAAAATCCCCGTAATAATGCTGACCGCCAAAGCAGAGGAAGATAGCAAGATTTCCGGGCTCGACGCTGGTGCGGATGACTATATCCCCAAACCATTTTCTCCGCGGGAGCTGATTTCTCGGGTTAAAGCCGTGATGCGCCGCATTGGTCGTGAAGAGCTAAAAGATGTAATCAATGTTGGAGAGATGCACTTTGACCCCCAGAGTCACCGCGTCAGTATTAGTGGCGAGTATATTAATTTGGGTCCTTCTGAGTACCGTCTTCTTCAGTTTTTTTTGACTCACCAGGAGCGCGTCTATTCCAGAGACCAGATTCTCGACTATGTCTGGGGTGGCAACGTTTATTTAGATGAGCGAACGGTGGATGTTCATATCAGACGATTGCGCAAAGCAATTTCAGTTGCAGGCCATGAGAACTATGTGCAGACTGTGCGGGGTGCGGGCTACCGTTTCTCAACTCATCTGCAAAATGGCTAAAAAGGCACTCATCCATTGAGACCGGGAATGCATACAGAGATATGGCGTATAGTTCTGGTTGGGCTGTTTTCGCTGTTTTTTGGTTGGAGTCTGGGCTTTCCCTTTGAAATTATCCTCTGTGGTGTAGGCCTTTATGTTATCTGGACCTTCCGCACCATTTCATTGTTATTCGGCTGGATTGACAAAGGTATGCGCGGAATTCCGCCGGATGCCGATGGCGTCTGGGGAGAGATAAGCGACACATTAAATCGTCAGCGGCGACGTCATCGCCGAACTCAAGAAAAGATGCGCCGTACTATCAATCGAGTTTCCAGGCTCACTGAAGCCTTGGACGAAGGGATTTTAGTCCTGCGCAGCGACCTGTCTCTGGACTGGTGGAATAGCTCCGCTGCCAGCCTTTTGGGACTGAGGTCTTCGGATCGTGGCAGCGCTATTATGAATCTGATACGCGACCCCGAATTTGTTGAATATATCAACCAGGCTGACTTTCAGGGAGTAGTCAAGTTGCCATCATCGATTCAGGCAGGGCGGCTATTAAAATTTGCAGCCTCGTATTTTGGCGACGATGAAATTGTTCTGGTGATTACCGATATTACCCGTCTCAACAGTCTGGAAGAGATGCGCAAAGAGTTTGTTGGCAATGTCTCCCATGAATTGCGCACGCCATTGACAGTGATGCGCGGCTATATAGAAACACTGCAGGACAGTCCCGATAACAACGCTGTGGTCAATCGTGCATTCGGCCAAATGGCTGATCAGGTCAATAGAATGCAGGCCCTGGCCGATGATTTGATTTTACTGTCCAGACTGGAGGCGGATGGTCAGGAGGCCCACCTTGAGCCTGTCAATCTGCAGGACCTACTGACCAGTATTGTTGCCGAAGCGGAGATATTAAGTGGTGGTCTCCACAGCCTGAGCCTGGATTGTGCAGCGACCCTAGAGGTTAACTCAGAGGGCAACAGCATGCGTAGTGCCCTGGGTAATATTATCTTCAATGCCGTGCGCCACAACCCCAAAGGTGCAGTCATTGATGTGGTCGTTGAGCAGTACTCAGACCATATCAGTATTAGTATTCAGGATGATGGCGTCGGCATAGACCCGACAGAAGTGCCGCGGCTGACCGAGCGTTTTTACCGCGGCGACAGCAGCCGCAACTCCGCCACCGGTGGCACGGGTCTGGGGCTGGCTATTGTAAAGCACAGTCTCAATCGCTGTGGTGGCGACCTGACCATTAGTAGTCGCCTGGGTCATGGATCCAGGTTTGTCTGTCGATTGCCTGTTGTATCCGCCTAGCAGCTGTACGCCTTAGCCAGCTTTGGCTTTTCTTTTGCCCTTGGTTTCATCCTGAGACATTACAGAGCCCGGCTATGGATTTTATTTCTGCCTGGGCCGATCGCAACTTCCATGCCGGGATAATATTAAGTGGTTGTCAGAGGGACTATCGCAAAGCGGCGACACTGTCACAGGCAGATGGTGAAATTTGCTGACTGAGCCGCTTTTGCATCGGGTCTGGTCGATGTTAGAAGGATTTTAGAACAGGGCAGCGCAGCGGAAACCATAGTGCAGAAAATAATCGCCTTCCCGCTCTGGGTTGGGTTCACTCCACTGGGACTCAATGGCCCAGCCTTTGGCGCAGTGATGAGCCATCTCAAGATAAAGCTTTTGGGTTGCAATGGTCACAGACTCTTCGAATTTAGCATCCGGACGGAGTGAATAGGCCTGTCGTGCGGCAAATAGTTTATTGGCGCTGTGATTCATGGATCCCGCCGCTACTATAGGCCGTTCGCTTATTCCAGATTCTGGGTTAACTGTGCCGTCGCCATAGAGCTTGACTGCACTATCTGATTTGGTCGCACCACCTGACTTGACTGCCTTTGGCTTGCTGGCTTTTTGCTGCTCTTCGCAGGCGATTATTTTATCCATAAAGTCTGGTGCATCGGCATCATCAGTATCAAAGTCACAATTGGCGAAACTGGCACTGCTTAAAAATAGGCATAGATAAGCATAATAGGCTGTTGGGCGTTTTATCTTCATGGGGTCAATTCCAGCAATATTGTATTTAATGGATTAAACAAAAAAGCACAGTGAAAAGAAAGCAGCTATAAAAAAGGGCACCGAAGTACCCTTTTTTACAGACCTTATTTTTTACAGATACCAATGGTAGCTTAGAACTTATGCTCCATGCCTACACCAAAGGAAGAATCTTCGTCGTCGGCTGAGCCGACTTCAGAATCTGTATTATCAGTATAGAATACATAGACCTTGGTGTTTTTAGCCATCTTGTAATCTGCACCCAGAGACAGAGTTTCCTCTTCGTCGCCGTCAACATCATCTTCAATTGTGCCGTACTGAGCCTTCAATGTGGTCTTGTCCATCTTGTAGGCCGCGCTGATAAAATAACCAGATTCATCTTTGCTATTAAGGTTATCTTCATTCTGCTGATACATAAAGCCAAGCTTTAATGCGTCCATTTTGTACTGGGCAACAACGCGCAGCAGGTCCTGTTTGTCTACGTCCTGATCACCAGCTACTGCTATATACAGATTGTCCATATCATAGCTGATGGAATAGGAGATGCCGTCGGCCAGGCCGGTGTCGTCATTTCCGTCTTCATCAAAATCAGAACCTTCACCAGGAATCATGGCGACAGTGGCAGAGAAACCATTAACCTTAGGTGAGGTGTAGGCCACAATATTAGATACGCGGTTTTCACCTTCAAAGGTATTTTTAATATCACCTTCAAGATCGTTAAACAGGTCGATCTTGTTCTGCGCCAGTTTGGTCGGGGAGTCATGCTTGCCTGCCCAAACTGTACCGAAGTCACCTCTGATGCCGGCCATAATATTGCGTTGGCTAAAAGTCTGGCCTTTGCAGTCGCCATCATCAATACACATCTCGAATTCCGCTTTATAGATAGCGTAAAGTCCGTCTGCAATTTGAGTTGTTCCTTTAACGCCAACACGAGATGCATTGCTGTTTAGTTTCCATTCATCGCTTGAGCCACTGTCATTATTGACAACAGAAGCATTAACCTTGCCGTAAACTTTGCCATCAATAGGGCCAGCCGCAAAGCTGTGACCCGTAAAGCATATGGTGGATGCGATTGCTGATGAGAGTAATAATTTGTTCATATGTAATCCCCAAAAATTAATTCCTAAGGCCGTAGCCGAACCGGATATCACGTCGTTTGTATGACATCCATGTGAAAATAATATGTATTTAATATGACAGTAATGTGACATCAACAATTATTTTCGGAAACCCCTATCAGCCAGCTAAATGTCATATTTCTGTCATATAACTTTAATACAGTGGCCGAGTAGCAAAAACAGTTTCAACCAATGGCACAACAAGTGCTCGATTACTGGAGGTTTTTATGATTCAACGTACTATTTTACCGGCCCTGTTACTGACTGTGGCTTCTATTACAGCAACATCTGCGGCAATGGCTCGTGACAGCATTGAAGTAGTAGGTTCTTCAACTGTGTACCCATTTTCAACTGTAGTTGCCGAGCGCTATGGCCGTTCAAGCGGCAAGCCAACACCAAAGATTGAGTCAACGGGTTCTGGTGGCGGTATGAAGCTGTTTTGTTCCGGTGTAGGTACCAACTACCCGGATATTACTAATTCATCACGCCGTATGAAGATGTCAGAATTCAAGAAGTGCCAGACCAACGGCGTGACCGACGTGGTTGAAGTACAAATTGGCTACGACGGCATTGTTATCGCTAACTCCGTTGAGGCAGCGCCAATGCAGCTGAGCCGTAAGGATATTTTCCTTGCTCTGGCCGCCCAGGTTCCTGCTGCTGTTGAGGGTGAGTTGATGGAAAACCCTTACCAAACTTGGAAAGATGTCAACCCAGCATTACCAGATACCGCTATTGAAGTTATGGGTCCCCCCCCTACTTCCGGTACCCGGGATGCGTTTGCTGAACTGGGCCTTGAAGGTGGTTGCAAGAAAATCGGCTGGATCAAGGCCATGAAGAAAACCGACAAAAGCGCCTATAAGGCTCTTTGTCACACGATCCGTGAAGATGGCAAATATATTGAAGCTGGCGAAAACGACAATTTGATCGTTCAAAAGCTTCAGGCTAACCCTGCTGCTCTGGGTGTGTTTGGCTTTAGCTTTCTGGACCAGAATGCTGACAAGGTTCAGGGTGCAATGATTGAATCTGTTGAGCCAACCTTTGAGTCCATCGCTGATAAGTCTTACCCGATCTCGCGTCCCCTGTTCTTCTATGTCAAGAAAGCCCATGTCGGAGTAGTGCCCGGTATCAAGGGCTACCTCAATGAGTTCACCAGTGAGCGCGCCTGGGGTGAAGATGGTTATCTGGCCGAGAAGGGGATGATTCCTCTGCCAGTTAAAGAGCGTCGTGCTATGGCCCAAAGTACAAGGTCACTGACCCCAATGACAGGCAATGAAGCATTGAAATAATGCTCTGATGTTGTCACTATGCAGCCCGATTCATTGAGCCGGGTTGTTTTCGTTTTTTAACGATTGATTTAATGCTTTATTGAAATTGTGCCAGGGATTTTTGTAGCCTTATGCAAGCGACTAATATTTTCATTCTGATACTTGCTCTGGGCATTTTTGCCTTCTACATTGGTCGTGGCCGCTCTCTGGCCCTTGCCAAACCGCTGGGTGGAATTCGCAACCTGCATTCTCTTCCCTCTTACTATGGGTTCCACACTGCACTCTGGTGTGCGCTGCCCTCGCTAATCTTGCTCTCCCTGTGGATGATCTTTGACGAGCCGTTGATCAATAGTCTGGTGATGAACTCAATGGCGGATCAATTAGGCAATACCAGCCTCGCCACATACAACCTACAGCTAAACAAGATCAGCAATATCGCCGAGGGTATTCTTGGCCGTCAGGGGCAGAGTGATGCATTACTTGCCGCCGCTGACTATATGACTCAGCTAAAAGTGGTTTCACGCTGGTCATTAACGGCCCTGATGCTGTGCCTGACCGTTATTGGTCTGTTCTTTGGTTGGTCTAGGATCAACCCCCAGTTTAGAGCCCGCCCCCTGGTCGAAAAGGTTATGCAGAACCTGCTGCTGGCCTGTGCCTGTCTGGCGATTTTCACCACGCTGGGCATTGTGCTCTCGGTTCTGTTTGAGTCGATACAGTTTTTCCGATCTGTGCCCGTCCATGAGTTTGTCTTTGGTCTGGAATGGAGCCCACAAACCGCGATCCGTGAAGACCAGGTTGGCTCGTCCGGCAGTTTTGGCGCAGTTCCCTTATTTGTTGGCACCTTATTAGTGTCAGCCGTCGCTATGTTTGTTGCCGTGCCCATCGGGCTTATGTCGGCGATTTATCTGGCCGAATACGCGAGCAAGACAGTGCGCGCCTTTGCCAAGCCGGCTCTGGAAGTACTGGCCGGTATTCCTACAGTGGTTTATGGCTTTTTCGCGGCATTGACGGTAGCGCCATTTTTGCGCGATCTGGGCACCAGTATGGGCCTTTCTGTGTCTTCCGAGAGTGCGCTGGCCGCTGGTGGAGTGATGGGGGTGATGATTATTCCGTTTATCTCTTCACTGGCTGATGATGTGATCACCGCCGTACCTCAGTCCATGCGCGATGGTTCTCTGGCAATGGGAGCGACCCAGTCAGAAACAGTGCGCTGGGTGATTATTCCTGCGGCTCTGCCTGGTATTGTCGGCGGTATTATGTTGGCTGTATCGCGGGCGATTGGTGAAACCATGATTGTGGTTATGGCTGCTGGTATGGCGGCAAAATTAACCGCCAATCCACTGGAATCTGTGACCACAGTGACAGTGCAAATTGTGACCTTGCTAACCGGTGACCAAGAGTTTGACAGCCCCAAAACTCTGGCGGCCTTTGCCCTTGGGTTGATGCTGTTTACCGTCACCCTGTTATTGAATATTTTTGCCCTGCATATTGTTAAGAAGTATAGGGAGCAGTATGAGTAAGCCCATGGATAATTTAGACAAAATTAAGCAGTCTTTAACCAGACGCAATCGCGCTGAAACCAGATTTCGCTGGTATGGGCGCATCGCTATTCTGATTGGTCTGGCTGCAGTAATCCTGTTGTTTACCGATATTATCAGCAAGGGCCACGGCGCTTTCCGCGTGACCTATATTCAGCTTGATGTTCATTATGATCAGGATGTTATTGGTGTTGCCAATATGACCGACCCAGCCCAGCTTGCCGACGGCAACTGGGATGCAGTGCCCAAGAATGCTCTGCGAGCTAAGTTTTCTGATGTTTCCGGGCGTCGGGATAAGCGCAAGCTGTACGGGTTGCTCAGCAATGGTGCTGGTTTTGACCTCAAAGATCGCCTGGTCGCCAACCCTCTGTTGCTGGGTCAGACTGAGTCAATCTGGATTCTCGCCGACGATGATATAGACACCTATTACAAAACGTGGCTGGACGGCGAACCTTATGCCGCCCGTATGGCGGACAATCAGATGGCCTGGATTGAGCAGCTTCACAATGAAGGCAATATTCGTCTGCAATTCAACAGCAACCTGTTTACCCGTGGTGATTCCCGGGAGCCCGAGCAGGCCGGTATTCGCGGTGCTATTATGGGTTCATTTTTCACCCTGGTGCTGACATTGATGCTGTCATTCCCCATTGGTGTTTCTGCGGCAATCTATCTGGAAGAGTTTGCTCCGAAAAACCGCTGGACTGACTTTATTGAGGTCAATATTAATAACCTGGCGGCGGTACCCTCGATTATCTTTGGTTTGCTGGGTCTGGCGATCTTTATTAATTTCTTTCATGTGCCGCGCTCGGTACCAGTGGTGGGGGGGTTGGTTTTAACCCTGATGACATTGCCGACGATTATTATCACCAGCCGTGCGGCGATTAAGTCAGTCCCGCCATCTATACGGGAAGCTGCTCTGGGCATGGGAGCGTCCAAATACCAGACGGTCCTACATCATGTACTGCCACTGGCACTGCCGGGGATGTTGACAGGCGCCATTATTGGTATGGCTCAGGCTCTGGGTGAAACAGCGCCGCTGTTGATGATTGGTATGGTCGCTTTTATTGTAGATATTCCTGCAGGCTTTACCGATCCGGCTACGGTGTTGCCTGTACAGATTTTTCTCTGGGCAGACAGCCCAGAACGAGCCTTTATTGAAAAGACCTCTGCAGCCATCATGGTGTTGTTAACCTTTTTGATTATTATGAATACATCGGCCGTTTGGCTGCGAAAGCGTTTAGAGCGCCGTTGGTAGAAAGGTAAAAAGGACCAGATTATGACAAAAGCAGCTACAGTTGCTAAAAAGCCTAAGAAAGCCTCGGTGGCCAAAGCCAAGGCCGCAGAGCAGAACCTGCAGATTTCAGCAGAAGAGGCTACTGTCGGCCAAAGCTTTACCGACAAGCCTAAGATGACCATGCGCAATATCAATGTTTTTTACAACGACAAGCAGGCTATCCATGATGTGAGTATCGATATTGCGCAAAATGAAGTGATTGCCATGATTGGCCCATCCGGCTGTGGCAAGTCGACATTTTTGCGCACTCTCAATCGTATGAACGATACCGTCGATGGCTGTCGCGTCGAAGGTGAGATATGTATGGATGGTGAAAACCTGTATTCACCAAAGCTGGATGTTGTGGAATTGCGCGCCAGAGTGGGCATGGTATTTCAAAAGCCCAACCCATTCCCCAAGTCTATTTATGAAAATGTGGCCTATGGCCCAAAGATTCATGGTCTGGCAGATACCAGAGTTGACCTCGATGAGATCGTTGAAAACAGCCTAAAGAAAGCCAGTCTCTGGGAAGAAGTCAAAGAGCGATTGCATCAGCCTGGCACAGGCCTGTCCGGTGGCCAGCAGCAGAGACTCTGTATAGCAAGAGCCATCGCAGTTAGCCCGGAAGTTATTTTGATGGATGAGCCCTGCTCGGCGCTGGACCCCATTGCCACAGCCAAGATTGAAGAGTTAATTGAAGAGCTAAGCCAGAATTTTACTATTGCAATTGTGACTCACAGCATGCAGCAGGCGGCACGTGTCTCTGATCGCACCGCCTATTTCCATTTGGGCAAGCTGGTTGAGGTTAACCCCACGGAGAAAGTATTTACCATGCCGGAACATAAGCTTACTGAAGCTTATATTACCGGTCGATTTGGTTAAACGGAGAATTATTATGGCCAAGATGTCATTTGAAAACCATATCATGAAGCAGTTTGATGAAGAACTGGAAGAGATTCGCACGCGCTTGATGGAAATGGGTGGCAAGGTAGAACAGCAGTTGCAAAACGCTATTCGAGCCATCAGTGATGCTGATAGCAAACTGGCGGAAGATGTGATTGCCGAAGAGCAGCATGTCGACGAAATGGAAGTTGATATAGATGAAGCCTGCATTTTGATCATCGCCAGGCGCCAGCCAGCCGCCAGTGATTTGCGCCTGGTTATGATGGTGACCAAAGCGGTCAATGATCTTGAACGTATTGGTGATGAAGCCAAGAAAATCGCCAATCATGCAGTTATTCTGGCTGAGCAGGGTGACTCGTCAGAGGGTTATACAGAGGTTCGTCATCTGGGTCAGTCGGTGTCTCGTATGCTGGCAAATGCGCTGGATGCCTTTGCGCGCTTTGATGTTGATGCAGCTATGCGCACTCTGGAAGAAGACAAGCAAATTGATCTGGATTACAAAACAGCTCTGCGTGAACTTGTCACCTACATGATGGAAGACCCCCGCAGCATTAGCCGTGTTATCAATGTTCTATGGGTTATCCGCTCCCTGGAGCGCATTGGTGACCATGCCAAAAACCTCTGTGAGCAGATTGTTTTTGTGGTTAAGGGCAAAGATATCCGCCACCAGTAATAAGGCTTCACAATTAAAAGAAGGGTGCATTCAGCGCCCTTTTTTTTCGCCTGCCGATCTATCCCACCACTTTATATCGTTATTTTATATCCTTAAAACCACTGTCATGGATTTGTCATAGAACTTTCATTTTACCGTCATTAATCACTGTTAATTTTATTGCCGATAGATATTCGATCCAATAATTAACGGGAGTTAACCATGTCATTAAAGAAATTACTCGCATCAAGCGCAGTAGCAGTAGCCCTGACAGGCTGTGGTGGTGGCGATATAAATATCGCGCCGAGCAATCAAACTGATATTGGTGACACTGTTACTAATATTACTAACGAAGGTACTGGCAATACAGAAGTGAGCTGTGCCTCATACACATTGGCCGGCACTGTATCCCAGGGTTCATTCGACGGTACTAACTGTGTTTATTCCAAGGGCTTTGTCGATATCGATAATCCTCTCACCTTCGATCTGGCAATTCCCAACATTGGTGAAGGCGTCCATATTTTTGAAGGCAGCCTGGTTGTTGGTGAAAACTTTAGCTCTGACACGAATCTGGCTACTGCGGGCATTTCAGAAGGTGACGATGGGGCGGTTCTGACTATTGCGGCTGGTGCTACTCTGGCATTCCGCAGTGCAGACGATTTTATGGTAGTTAACCGCGGTTCACAGATGCGTGCTAATGGTACTGCAGAGGCACCGATCGTTCTGACCTCTCAAACTGATGCAGTTTTTGGCACCGTAGGTGCTGAAGATGTTGGCGAATGGGGCGGCTTGGTTATTAGCGCAACCCAGGATCACCAAATATAGTGTTTTTTTGGTAATAGAAGGAGTTTTTAGGTTCGAAGCCGAACAAGGTTCCGAATAATGGACATGAAACAAGGTTCCAGATCGATAAAAGGGGGAAGGTGGGCCTTCTCACCAGGGTGGGGTAGATATATTGAGCGCTGACTGGGGTCTAAAAAATTTTCTGTAAAAATTCAGCTTACCTATGACGGTCAAGAGCACCTTGATAAACCACCCGAGTCGCCTCATCCATAACGCACATCGATGTCTGCTCAAACGTACTCGTCAACAGTGCTTTTACTGCAATATCAGCGGCTAACACCATTGGCCACTTATAAACGCCCGTCCCCATAGAAACAAAGGCAATGCTCTTAGCATCAGGCGCTTGACTGTGCAGTGCCAGTGCAGATGCGTAGGCATTATAAAGCTGCTCAGCTTCACCTCGCTGGCCATCCATATACCTTGGGCAGACGGTGTGGATTACATATAAGAAATAACTGATATCAACAGTTAGCCTAATCATTAGCCAGGTTTACTAATGCATTGATAAGTACATTACTACCCGCCTCAATATCCTCTTTCTTAGCATTCTCAGCTTCATTGTGAGAAATACCCTTTTCACAGGGAATAAAAATCATTGAGGTGGGGGCAACGCGAGATACATAGACTGCATCATGGCCCGCGCCAGATACCATTTCTTTATTGCTGTAGCCTAGGTCCACAGTTGCTTTGCGTACAGCATCAATACAGCTGGTATCAAAGGCCACAGCCGGTGATTGCCATTCAATTGCAATATCATGATCAAGGTTTGCAAGCGCGCAGCTTTCAGCGACGATCTCACGAAAACGACGATCCATTTCTGCTAATACAGATTTATCAGGATGGCGTAGATCAACTGCCACAATCAGGTGCTCTGGCACAGTATTGCGAGCACCGGGTTGAGCGGTGATATCGCCAAAGGTAACCCTAGACCAAGGGGCAAATTCTGCCGTCATTGCGTAGAGATTTTTAATGATGCCGTGCAAGGCCATAAATGGATCACAGCGGCCTTCCATTGGTGTTGGCCCTGCATGAACGGGCTGACCGGTAATCGTTAGATCATACCAATTCATACCCTGCACGCCGGTCAAAATTCCAATCTGCAAATCTTCGTTCTCAAGAATAGGACCCTGCTCGATATGCAGTTCGATAAAGCCTTTTATCGGGTAGGGAGTGCATGCCGTATCACCCAAATAATCAATCCGCTCTAGCTCTTGTTTAATTGTTTTCCCCGTTTTATCGCTGCGGTTATGTCCATATTCCAATGGAAACTCGCCACACCAGACACCGGATCCGACCATTGCTGGAGAGAACCGAGCTCCTTCTTCGTTAGTCCATATCACAGCCTCTATTGGGGCACTGGTGCTGATATCATGATCATTTAATGAGCGGATAACTTCCAAACCGGCCAACACACCATAGACGCCATCAAATTTTCCGCCGGTCGGTTGGGTATCAATATGGGAGCCCGTTACCACCGCCGGTAATGCGTTATTAAGACCAGGTCTACGGGCAAAGATATTACCCATTTGATCAATCCGCAGATCACAGCCGGCTTCTTCCGCCCATTGCACCCATAGATCTCTGGCCTGTTTATCCAAATCAGTCAGTGCCTGTCGATTGCAGCCGCCTTTTGCTGTAGCCCCAATCTTGGCCATCTGCATCAGGCTATCCCAGAGTCTTGGCCCATTGATTTTAACTAAGTAGCTCACGAATGATCTCCTGTTTCAAAGCGGGTTAGCGCATCAATTGAGCGCTGGTGAAGTCCTGCTGTGGCGCCGCCACATAGATTGATTGCCTGGCCGTTAATAAATCCGCAGTCCTCAGCAGCTAAGAAATGGATTAAAGCGGCAACCTCTGCTGGCTCGCAGATGCGGCCCATAGGGTTCCAGTTTTTTTCAAAATTTATCAGGTCGTCACCGCCCTCGACATGGGCCATTGGCGTGTTAACGGTTGAAGGACATACACAGTTAACGCGTATGCCCCGATCCGCCAATTCCAGCGCCGCTGATTGCGTGACACCTACGGCAGCATGTTTTGATGCAGTGTATGAACTGAGATCAACGACACCCATTTTCCCTGCCAGTGAAGCAGTGTTAATAATTGAACCCGGATTGCTCATAAAAGGCACAGCCGCTTGGATACCATTGACTATTCCCATTAGATTTATGTCAAAGCAGTGCTGGAAGTCTTGCACTGTGGAGTCCATCAGTGATTTGTAGTCTGCAAATACGCCAGCATTATTAACCAGAATATCTATATTGCCATAGGCATCGACAGCTGTGCGCATCAGCATTTGCATCTGCTGTAAATCTCTCACATCAACTTCAACGCCGACACAGCCTAACTCTAGACTTAACCCAGAGCTATTGGCTAAGTCGGCTATGACAACCTTGGCTCCACTTTGTAAAAAGCGTTGAACAGTCTCCAGACCAATGCCAGAGGCACCACCTGTCACCACTGCAACCTTGCCGGCGAGAGAATAATTTTGGTCTTTGGGCATAGTAGTCACCTTAGAATTTGAGATAAAAAAACGGGGCTAAGGCCCCGTTTTCTGGATTACCACAATTTGTATTAGAAACTGTAGTGCAGGTTAACGCCAACGGTTCTCTGAGCGCCCAAGAACTTCATATAGGTACCATTGAGCGCCTGAAGATCAAACCCCTGAGGATAATAAACTTCATCAGTCAGGTTATTGCCCCAGACAGATAGCACCCAAGACTCGTTTGGGTTAGAAACTGCCACTCGGCCGTTCCACAGGGTATAGGAATCAGTTTTGAGCATTGGGTCGTTGTAGGCTTCGCGAAATGCTTCATCGGTATATTTAAAGTCAGTCTGCAACTCTATTTGCAGGGTTTCACTAGCCATAAAACGATAACGAACCAGACCGGTAGCCTGCACATCTGCAGCATTTGGCATAGCTGAGCCCAACCGAGCATCTTCTAGCTCGTGATCAAGTAAGCCAATTGCAAGGCGCATATCCAATGATTCAGTAGGTGCCCAGGTTAAATCGAGTTCCGCACCCATAATGGTGGCGTCCTCAGCATTGGTCAGTGGGAAGGTACCCGCATCTGTGGCTATAACTGTTTGAATACCTTCGTAATCATAGTTAAAGATTGCACCATTTAACTGTGCACTGCCATCAGCCATGGTCGCTTTGAAACCGGCTTCAATGGCTGTCACTTCCTCTATGCCGAAAGGCGCGAGCTCTGAGCTATCAAATGTGAAGTCACCAAAGTATCCGCCGCTTTTAAAGCCTGTACTCACTGAGCCATAAATAAGCAAGTCCTCATTGGCACGGTAATCTAATCCAAGCTTTCCGGAGACTCGATCTTCGCTGATTTCATCATCCTGTGAGGTAAAAGGAGTCAGCGCACCATCGAAGTCCTCGCCAAAGAAGGTGGCATCTGCGTCTAACAGAGCACCATCAAAGGCAAGATAGGTCCCCGCGTTACTGAACTCTCGGGTTTCGTCGGAGTAGCGCAAGCCAGCTACTAAGGTCAGCTTGTCATTAAGGACAAGCTCGGTATTGCCATAAACTGCCATTGACTCAGTCTCTTGCAAATAGCCCCAGGCTAAATCAAGGCCGCCAAGGCCAAACACAGGGTCATTGATTGCTGAGACTTCAGTTAACTCTATATAGTTATCTGTTTCGACTTCATCGCTAGAGTAAAAAGCGCCCAGCATCCAGGTAAGGGAGTCGTTGCCGCCAGACAACCGCAGCTCCTGGCTCACTTGCGAAATATCTTCGTCTTTTTCAATCGTGCCATAGGGAGTGATCGTTGGCGTGTGGTCGACGCTGATCTCCGCCCAAACACGCTCCATATCAGTAACGCCGGTAATAGAAGTTAGGGCCATATCGCCTAAGTCCCAGTTGGCTGTCAGCACTGCTGCTGAACTCTCTATATCAAGCATCTTTGAAAGAGCTACAGACGCAGCATCTATATCGTGGTTGTAAGGATCACTGCTGGTTCTTGTGAAGCCATCATAGTCGGTGCATTGCTGTGCCAAAATCTGGCTGCCTGAGCAGGTACCAAAATCCGCATTCAATGTGCCAAACGATGTGCCGGGAATGGTTGTGCCAGTCTGATCTCCAATACTCACCGACAGATTAGCATTGAAGTCTTCACCATTGTCATAGGCGAGCTGGGCTCTTACAGCTGTGCTATCGATGTCGCCAAAGGTATGGTTGCCTTGATTCCATTTATGCTGGCCATCTCGGTCATCGAGTCGCACACTAAGACGACCTGACATATTGTCTGACAGTGCGCCGCCGATTGCAGCCTCTACTTCCCGACTGTCAAAATTACCTGCTCCCAAGCGAATATAACCCTCGGTTTCGCTAGTTGGCTTCACGGATACGATATTGATTGCACCGCCGTTAGTATTGCGACCATACAAGGTGCCCTGAGGGCCTTTGAGTACTTCCACTCGCTCGACATCAAACATCATAAAGCTAAGCATGGCGGGAGAGGTGAGGAACACCTCGTCAACATAGACGCCAACGGAAGGATTATTATTGACGTTAAAGTCGTTAAGGCCAACTCCGCGCACGGTGATTGCAGGATTCAAGCCGGCTAGGGTAGATTTTATATCGACATTGGGAGCAAGCTTAGCGATATCCAAGGCTGTTTCAATGCGCATATCAGAAATATCTTGAGCAGTAGCGGCGGTTACAGAGATACTCACGTCATTGAGATTTTGTGCTCTCTTCTGCGCTGTAACAATAACTTCCTCTAATGCTGCAGACGCAGCATGACCGGAAAATGCCACGGCAATGGCAGCTACCATGACCTGTGGTCTTAAATGTTTGATACCTTTGTTAAATTTCATAAGTCCCCCCAATAAGTTAAAAAATCCAGTCCAACGATATGGGAATTGGTTGATAGACATAATCACCCTTAGTGGGTAACGGGCGAAAGCTAATCCTTAGGCTATTATGCACCCAAGCTCAAAGGCCGCTAAACTACAATTCAATTTTTGGTGTCCTGTTTGCTCATGGAGAGAATTATTTCACAGTCAATTAATGATCGATCAGTTTTGGTAGCGGCATGTGCCTGTGGCGTGGTTGGCGTGTTGGTGTTCGCTCTGCTGCCCATGGTTTTGGGCGTCACGGCAACCCATTTCGCTTTGAATGATAGTCAGGCGGGCCTACTGGCATCCGCTTATTTTGGCAGCTATGCGGTTATTACGCTGTCATCTGCGTTTTGGGTAAGAGACTTTAGCTGGCGAATCCTGGCAGCCGTTAGCATGTGCACAATGGCCCTATCAATTGGTGCGATTCTCTTTTTCAAGTCCTACCTAGTCACGCTGTTGGGGCTTTCGGTTTGTGGAGTTGGGGCCGCCGTGGTGCATGCGCTTGGATATATTATTGTCTCTGACCGGCAAGATAAGGATCGCGGATTTGCCATTAAGCTGATACCGGAACAGCTAGTTCCAGCTATTTTGCTGATAGCACTATCCTTTTATTTTGTTGATCTTGTTAATTTCTTTAGCCTCTTCTCAAGCATGCTGACAGTAGTCTTGTTGTGCATGCTGCTGGTTCCTTTTGTGCCCGCTAGCGGTTCCACAGGTTATCAGAAAATTGAGATCAAAGGCTCTGGTGCGGTAGCCCTAGGGCTGGTTGCACTGATGCTATATTTCGCTGGATTTGCTGGGCTCTGGGCATTTTTTGAGCGTATTGCCAGCGATGGCTCAATGGAGACTGAGGTTACAGCACAGCTGATTAGCCTTGGCTTGATAAGCTCCGCTGCTGGTCCCTTTGTCGCCGCCTGGCTTGGGGTGCGATTTGGTCGCGTCAAGCCGCTACTGGTGTCTCTGGCATTAGTCACATTACCTTTACTGCTGTTGCAGGATCTTAGCGTATCTAAATATGCGGTAGTTATGCTTTTACTGCCAGCTGGTTGGTTTTTTGGAAATGCCTATTTTTACACAATAATTACATTGCATGACCAGTCAGAGCGAATGGCGGGGTTGATTCCTTTTGCGCTCGCCCTGGGGGCACTTATTGGCCCCGGTCTATTTGTCGCAGCCAAAGAGGCTTTTGGTCTCTCTGGCAGTTATTGGGTCAGCGCTGGGTTATTTGTGCTTGGCACCAGTATTATTTTAAAACTTGATCAGGTAGCAACCAGAGGGAGTTAATAATGGAAACCCGCAGCGAAAATATTTATTTCCTTGAATATGCTATCAAACGAATGTGGATGGCCGCAGGGGCCACAGAAATCCATGCGGTTTACGTTGCTGACGCTATTGCTTTTGCCCACAAGCAGGGCAAGCTCAATCAGGGCCTTGGCGTCTATGAAGCGATAGATATAGCCCTCGAGATGGGCCTATTAGATATCCAGTCAGAGCCGCAGGTTATTGCAGAAGGGCCTACCTGGGCGACTGTGGATGGTAACAAATCCTCCGGTTACTGGTGTTTAAATATGATGGCCGATCTGGCCATAGAAAAAGCACGCACCCAGGGCATAGCCATTGTTTTTGGTGGTAACCACAATGATGCTGGCAGTTTTGCTCGCTATGTTTACAAAGCGTTTGAGCAAGACATGATGGCATTTTCATCCAATAACACGGTGCCGCTAGCAGCGCCTTATGGGGGGTTGCACAACAAACTTTCATGCCCGCCCTTTGATGCGATTGTACCAGCTGGCGACAAAAGCCCAATCTGGGCTAGCGTTGCCTTAGCGGAGTTTTACGATGCTGATGTGTCAGAAGCGGCGATCCATAAAAAGCCCTTAAAAGGGAAATGGCTAATTGACCCGGAGTCAGGCGACCTTAGTGACGATGTAACAGCCTATGCTAAACCTATTGAGGGTTACGGAAGAGTGTGGGACTGTTCCGCTGCAGGTCAGATAGAAACGCCTCGTACCTATGCATTGAATATGTGGACAGAGGCAATGACTGCGATTATAAACCCAATCGGTATCCCCTCTACCGACCTGCCAACCATAGATGACGTAATTTCCGATGATAAAAATAGCTCAGCCACGGTTGGGGGCAGTTATTACCTGTGTATTAATCCGGCGGTATTTGGGTCCATAGATGCAGTGAAAGCCAGGTCTGATAGCTATGTGGCTGCCATTGAAGACTGTCCACCAAGACCTGGCCACTCTGTGCGCGTGCCAGGATCGGCAGGCTATAAGTTCTTACAGGAAAATGCCCAGATGGTCGATGTGTTAACCAATCACTGGGATCCATTTTTCGTCAATATTGCGGGTAGGTATGGCCTGACTGAGCAGCAATTGAGAGATGATTTTGCCGCTAAAAAATAGTGGCTCGTTAGAGCCACTGAGTCGGATTGGTGCGGCCATTGCGTGTTACCCAGCAATCGGCCAGCAGCGACAGCAATTCAAAAAATAGCCCAGTTGCTACATGGGTGCTCATTTGATTTGAGTCCCTGTTAGGGTTTAGTTCAACCATATCGGCACCAATGATATCGAACTCTCTGGAGCGCAAAATAATATCTCTGACTTGACGGGGCGTTAAGCCAAAGGGTTCCGGCCCTGTGGTCCCCATCATATAGCTACTATCTAGGCCATCTACATCAAAAGAAAAATAGGTCTTCTCTTTGCCGGCGACTTCATGGGCTTTGTCCATGACATAATCGATACCTTTCTCAAATACTTCGTCGGCAGAGATCACCGTCATACCGGAATCATGTGAAAACTCCCAGAGGATATTTGATCTACCTCTTATACCAATTTGCACGGTACGCTCAGGATCGATAAATCCATTGAGTACCGCCTGCCGAAAAACCGAACCATCGTTAACAGAATCACCACCCCAGGTTGCCATGGTATCGCTGTGAGCGTCGACATGAATCAGGCTAAAACTGTCGTTATGAACCTCTGAGAGCCCCTTTAACACACCGAAGCTGGTGGTGTGCTCGCCACCGCAGGAAAGAGTTACTGCACCGGCCTTTGCCGCATCTCTGGCCTGCTGATAAATATCGTCCTGAATGCGCACGCCGAGACTTGCCGAACTCCAATTGACATCACCCAAGTCGACAATTTGGCACTGCTCAAAGGGAATATTTCCGGTGGCATCGTTGTAGGGGCCAAAGAACCGCGAACGTTCCCTAACCGCTCTAGGGCCGTGGCGAGTGCCGGCCAAGCCTATAGCGCCAAGGTCACAGGGGCTGCCAAACATGGCAATATCGGCGCCATTAGGATCGGTGCGATGGGGTGCTTGGAAAAATCCCGTGTGCATATGATGTGCTTCTGGATCTAGGTTATACCCCTGCTCAGCGGCCCGGGCGAAAAATTGCTGTACCAGATTATTTTTAAATGCAAACGCATCTGTGTCTAGTTGACGGTACCTGTCTAGGCGCTCTTGGCTGACCTTAGGCATAGTTCTTCCCCGATCTAATTAAGTGTAAAAATAACCCGCTGGTGATCAATGTAACAACGCCAGCTATGATGAGTAATATGGTGTATCCCTGGCCGGCAATAATGAATCCTGCAGCAGTAGGGCCAGTGACAGCCCCAAGAGCCTGGGCTCCGGGAATAAAAACAGAGTAGCGATCAGCGCGATCTAAGGCTGCAATAATCGCCATTTGGTAACCGAGAACATAATTCCAGAATAGAGAAAAAATAAAGGTCACAAGGGCAAAGCTGAGCATGCCAAATTGAGTGGAGTACCCGTAAAAAACGCCAATAAAAGCCAGCAGCGAAAGCCATACTGGAATACTCCGGCCAATACGCCCACCTATTATTGCTACCAGCATGCCGCCAATGACACCCCCGAGCATTGAGAAGGCCAGCGCAAAACCAATTTGATCTGTTAGCAGGCCCCGATCTGCCGCTATGCGCTCAATAAAAGCCCATACAGCAGAGAGTGCGGCGAAATACACCATCAAAGCAAACAGCCCAGTTATTATTTGTCGCAGTAACTGCGGGTCGGTGATGGTTTTGGTACTGCCAGATGACTTTTCCTGAGAGCTGTTGTCAATGCCATTAAGCACAAAGAGCCCCATACCTAGCGCAAAGCTCAGTGACAACATTAGGCCGCTAAAACCCCAGGTGGGAATGACCCATTGAGGCAATATAAACAGCAGGGCCGCGGCAAATAATTGCTGGGCCACTAGCAAGATCCCAAAGTTGCCATCGGCATTATTAGTTTGGCCTACGATTATAATAGCCAGGCCGAACAGTGCGCCTGCACCTGCACCGGCCATAAACAGCGCAACAGCAACTGGACTCAGTGGCAACGCAGCGGCCAGCAAGCTAAGAGATAAGAGAATATAAGACCCCTTGGCCAGTGTTTTGTGACCTATACGCTGCACCAAGTCAAAGCTGGCGATACAAGCACATAGGTAGCCGCCAAAATAGCTGCTGGCCAACAGTCCTGCCTGTTTCTCACTCAAGTTCAATGTATCCATTGCCGAACCGATGATCACCGGGAGTAATAAAAATACAGCCGCTCCGGCTGCGGCCATCACCGACGCAGATACAATAGCGCCAGAGACTTTTCTATTTAACGTTATCTCAGTCATTTAAAGCCCCGGCGCCATACCGCCAGCTACGGGCAACGCCTGACCAGTAATATAGGATGCGCCGTCACCCGCCAGAAATACCACTGCGTCACCTATAGCCTCTGGATTAGCAGAATACCCAAGAGGAATCGATGCGTTTTCAATGTCCTGTGCCTGCTGCAGAGACACGCCGTTGCTCTCAGCAATAGACTGTAGAGTAAGCGCATGCATCTGTGTCACCACAGAGCCAGGGCATACTGCGTTAACACGGATATTATCGGCAGCATATTGCAATGCCAGCTGTTTACTCAAACCGACAAGGGCAAACTTAGTGGCTGTGTAATTGGCTGGAATGCCATTTATGGCCCCTAATCCAGCCAGTGAGGCAATATTAATTATGGACCCCGAATTCTGCTGTTTGAAAAAAGGCAGAACGGTTTGACAGCCAGTCACGGCACCCATCAGGTTCACCTGATTACTCAGCTGCCAATCTGAATCAGTGATGGCCAAAAAATCTTCATTTCCTACTGCAACACCAGCGTTATTGACTAGCACGTCGAGCTTTTTATATTGCTTCAATACAAAATCAAGGGCTTGGTCGAAGGATACTTTGTCACTGACATCACACAGCGTGGCCGCTGCTTCACCGCCCAGGGCTTGTAAATCGGTAACACCATTTTGAAGTGATTGCATATCGGCTAGATCACTAATAACGACGGTTGCCCCAGCTTTAATTAACTGCCGAGCAATGCCGTGGCCTATGCCTTTGCGATGACCCGCACCAGTAACCAGTGCAACCTTACCTGTAAGAGCGGCCATAATGTTTTTTATCCTATGTGGTGTTTTTTTTATTCATTATTTCTACCGCAGTCAGCAGCCATTTGGGGGCGTCAGCCTCGGCGCCAACACCACCATAGGTTAAAAGGCCTTCTTTGGTAAATTTTCCATCGCAAATATCTCTGCTGACATCCTCTAGATCTTGCAAGAAAGACTCAAGATATTCTTCCTCCATTACATCTAATGTCAAGTGGACCGCCGGGGGTGTAGTAACGCCCAATAGCTTCCAGCCGCGCTCTTCCATACCGCCGACTAATAGTTGGATGTCGAAGTCGTCTGAGGCAATCATTAGCAGCGGGCCATCCGTTGGCCAGGTTTTTAATCCAGGCGTTGAGGCGCATTTTTCCATAATGGAGTGCTTTACATGGAGTATACGTTTAGCGTTATTTAGGTAGCCCTCTTCACCCCAATAATGCATTAGAGACCATATGCCAGCCACCGGCCCTAGGGTTCTGGAGCCTACAAAGCCTTGCGAGAGGTAGAGCCCGCAGGCCCAGGCATCGATCGGCATATAGTGATAGCTCATCTCTTCTTGCGAGCGCCAAAGCACAGTCGAGCAGGGTTTTGGCGCATAGCCATATTTATGTAAATCGGCAGATATAGAGCGAACCCCTGGAACTAAAAAATCATAGGCGGGCACATCGACGCCCAGTTGCTTAAAGAAGGGCAAAATATAGCCGCCAACGCAGGCGTCTACATGTAACCAGAGGTTTTTCTCGATCGCGATTTCGCCCATCTGGGTAATGGGATCTACGGTGCCATAGGGCCAGTTGGGTGCCGAGCCGACAATACCAATAGTGTTGAGGCCTATGGCATCTTCCAGCGCCCGCATATCACAGGATAGGTCAGATGCTTGAGGAACCGTGACCACCTTGATATCAAGATACTGGCAGGTTTTATGCACTGTGGAATGGGTGGAGTAGGGTGCCACTACCTCTGGCTGAGTAATCTCTGGTTTGACCTCTCTCGCCCATTTACGCATGGCATGAAAAGCATTGAAATTTGACTCTGTACCGCCACTGGTCAAATTCGCTCCACTCTCAGGTCCACCGTTCATAAGATCGATACAGATATCCAGAACCTCATTTTCCATTTTAGCCGCAGCGGCCTCTTGGAAAGTGAATAGACCATTCCACTCCAGAAATTGCCCGTAGGCTTCATGGGTTAGTTTCTCCATTTCTTCGTGGCCCTGGAATGTGGTGCTGGCCAGTTTGCCCCGTTGACCTGACGTCATCTGCGACCGCAGTGTTTTGACTTGATCCATTACAGATTCGTAAGAATCGCCCTGTTTAGGTAATTTATAAATATCGCTAGACATGCCAATCCTCATAGTTGTTCTTTTGATAACAGCGCGATACTTTGGTCGAGCGCTGCCATCAGTTTGTTAATGTCTTCAGCACTGAAGGTTAAGGGCGGTGAAATCACCACAATACTGCCAATAGGACGAACTATAACGCCGAGACTTAAGCACAACTCATAAATTTTATGAGCGCCTAGCAGTGGCTCCTTGGTCTGCTTATCCTTGACCAGCTCAATACCAAGCATAAAGCCCTGCCCTCTAACATCACCCACAATATCGTGGTGTAATAATTTTTCTGCCTCCTGATGGAGAATAGGGCTTAGTTTTTTGACATTTTGTAATATATCTTCAGCGTCGAGTATGTCGATATTCTTCAGTGCCGCCGCGCATGCGACCGCATGCCCTGTATAGGTGAAGCCCATCGAGAAAACGCCGCCCTCAGCTTGTGGCTGGCTAATAACATCGTATATTTCACTGGAAAAGATCGCGGCGCCCAGAGGGATGTATCCCGAGTTAATGCCCTTTGCCACAACTAGCACATCTGGTACCAAGCCAAAAACAGATTCGCAAGCGAACCATTCACCAAGTCGACCAAAAGCTGTTACTACTTCATCGACAACCATCAAAATATCATATTTTTTTAGCATACTGGCGACAGCAGCATGGTACCCAGTTGGAGCTACCAAAACACCTCCTGCACCCATAACAGGCTCGGCAATAAACGCCGCAACATTGTCGGCACCCAATTGCAAAATATGGTTTTCAAGCTCATTACACAGAAAATCACAGTAGTCAGCCTCAGACAGGCTCTCAGCACCTACCGGACGTCGATACATATCCGCTGCAGATACATGGCTTATCCAATCGCTGCCCACTGCATCAAAACAGTTTTTTGTGGCCTGAATGCCGGTGAGGTTTGCCGCTATATAGGTACTACCGTGATAGCCATTATTGCGCGATATAACATGTTTTTTGTTGGGCTTTCCCCGCAGGTTATTGTAGTAATGGATCACTCTGATCGCGGAATCATTGGCCGTTGAGCCACCGCAGGTAAAATAGACATGATTCAGCGACCCCGGCGTTAACTGGGCTATTTTTTCCGCTAGCACAGCAGCAGGTTCGTTAGTGGTGTGGCCAAAAGGGTTGTAATACTGCATTTTGCCAACCTGACTGGCAATCGCCTCCGCCATATCAGCGCGGCCATGGCCAATGTTTGTACACCAGAGACCGGCTATGGCATCTAGATACTTATTCCCTTCGATATCAGTAACATAGCACCCGGAAGCACTGCTGATTACATGGCTCCCCTCGTCCTGAAAGGTGGCAAAGTCGGTATAGGGGTGAATAACATGCGCCCGGTCTTTACGCCAAATTTCGGACCCTCTGGGGCGATCTATACCTGGATTGGGTATCTTCTGGTGACTCATTTGCGAATTTCTCTGCTGTTTGTAGGCTGCTAATGGAAACATGCTGTTCCCTGCTTACACAGCCCCCATAGTGGGTACTGAATTGACTCCTTGAAGAATATCCCCAATCCGGCTTTAATACAGGCCAAAGAGTGGGTCTATGAGTCAGCCATGTCACAGAAGTTACTATTATCCGATGAATGGTATCAGTCATTAGCCGGTATTGTCTCTGAGATCGGTGAAGACCAGTTTTGTTCTAGTTTTGCGAGCGTCTGCGAGGGTTTAACCGGCTATGACAGTACGGTTGTGCTGGCTTTTGTGCGCGACGAAAAACCAGTGTTAGTGTTTAGCAATCTCAGTGTTCTGGATGAAACGCCCACTCTTGGGCCCTATTTTGACGGTGCTTATTTATTGGATCCATTTTACGATCTATACAGGAGTGGGGCTGAAGACGGCGTGTATAGGCTTAACGAAGTGGCACCAGATTCGTTTGCCCAGACTGAGTACTACCGAAGCTATTTTAAAAACACACGAATAATTGATGAATCTGCCATTTTGGCAAAAATATCAGAGCATATGCATATTGGTATTTCAATGGGGTTGCGGGATGGGAGTGCGCCGCGAGAGTTTAAAATCCAAGAGTTGCGAAAATTATTTCCATTGCTCTTATCTGCGTTTAGACAGCATTGGTCGAGGGAAAGCCAACTTGCGCCATTATTAGCTGCGGGGGATACTAACGGCCAATTCGGCAGCACTCTAGATGCGGCGTTTAATAATTTCGGCAGTGAATATCTCACTAAACGAGAATGTGAAATTGTTAAATTAATTCTTAAAGGATATGCCAGTAAATCAATTGCTGGGTTGTTGGATATCAGTGTTGATACTGTGAAAGTTCACCGCAAACGCTTCCATGCGAAGTTAGATATCTCCTCGCAGGCAGAACTGTTTTCCCTATTTCTTGAGGCTATCTCTATGGTGCCTCTGGATGACACCCGTGATCCGCTATATTACTACTACTCGAGTCAACAGATCCTGTAGCTGTTATTTATGCAAAAGTAACCAATACTAGGTATTTCGTTTTCTTTGTCTATTGCCTATCTTGTTATATCCCTATTTAAAAGCAGTAAAAATTCTATGGCCCATTTTGATATAAAGAACTACACAGCTGCCCCCTTGATGATGTCCTCTGTCATTGAGTTTGAGGGATATAGTTGCCAAGAGGTCTTTGACATCATGGGTGACCCAGACAAGATACCGGATTGGTACTTGCTCGCTAAAGAGGTGAAAATCCACCAGCCCGTCGGTGAAGAGGAGCCAAGTTTTAATGTTGAGTTCACATTTTTCGGTGATGTGTTTGAGGAGATTCTATTCTGGGATGCACCTAATCGATATGTTTATAAAGCCGCAGGCAAAGACTTTCCAATTACAGATTATGTGGCTGAAATATGTGTCGAAAGTCATGGTGAAAAAGTAGGCAAAATGACATGGAATATCTACTACTCAAAAATTGCTGGCGATCATTTTCAAAAAATATTGCCATTGATATTACCGACGATCAATCAAAAGAGTATGGAGAATTTATCGCCTTTGATTGGTGGTACGGCTGTTTCGGTCACTAGCTGACCAATGTTTCTTAAGTTATATGCGCTTTCCTGGTGCATTGTCTTACTTTGACGAGGCAGCTTTAAGTAACAAAGGATGTAACAAGAGCGGATTTCCTAGCCCATTAAAGTTATATTAATCAATAGGCTACTGTCTAAGTACAGTTCCCGCCGCCTCCACCAAACAAGTGATCTAGGAGTTACTTCGCAAAACCAAGTACCTAGTAAATACCTATACAGGCCAGTATATCTGGTCATGTATGGGTCGTTGAAGTTCTATCTCTATCTTTATCGATCGACAATCTAATGCCGACTGACGTGTGCTACGGGAGAGAAGAGACTGTATTAAGCCAAAAGGACCGGATTAAACTTAACACCATCACGACCATGCTCATGCAGTTACCTTATTTGAAGTCGTTAAGTGACGAGCTGAATTTATGATCGGGGGGATGTTAACCAGTTGAGCAATGTTTGTAGTTTCAAATAGGTATTAGTTGGTTCTAAAGCCGTGACAGGCTAACCAATTGCAACTGGTTAAAATTATTCTCTCCTATAATACCGGGGGGCGATTTCAGGAATTCCACTTCGAATAACCGATTTGAGACTCTCTACTGTTGCCAGCGTCATTGTAGGCTCTATACCAAGATCTTTAAGCAACTTAGCAGAACACTCCATCTCATGGAGGCGTCTATGGGCATGAGGCTGGGTGCCAGTCACCAAACGGATAATGAAGGCCTGATCTGCCTGAGCGATTTCCGTTGAGAGATTATCCCATAACCATTCACTACAGCCAGCAGCTTCTCCGGCGCGCATTGATTCAATAATGACTGCGGCCAGACCTTTCATCATGACACTGCGCAGTAATTTTCGGGTAGCCGCATCGCCTGCATTACCATCAAGACGATTAACCGGCATTCCTAGAGGGGTAAAAATTTCTTCGAAGCGCGTTGCACCAGTACCTGAAATGGTCACGGGGGTTCGCAGACCTTTCCCTGGAACAACGGTCATCAGAGCTACATCAACAAAATCAAAACCAAAGCTAGCGGCTTTATCTGCCATAGCTAACTTTGCCGTCGCGGAATTAGTCGAAAAGTCTGCATATAGCGCAGTACTTGGAACATCAGTGATCGCCTGCTCTAACGCATCGAGAGCATCATCACCTGCGGTCAGCGCTATCACAACATCGGCGTCAGTTACTGCCTCGCTCGGTGTATGTACTCGATCGATACCAGCAGGGGTCGCTACAGGTTTTGGGTCGTATGCGGTGATATTGAGACCCGCCTTTTGCATATCAATGGCCACGAGGGAACCTGCTTCACCCAGACCAAATAGTGCGATTTTTTTACTTTTTAGGCCTGCATGCATGATCATTTCTCAGTGACTTTGTTACTGGGGACCAACATTCTCTTTAGCGTATTGTCCCTATCAATGATCAGGTGCTTAAGCACTCCTAACATGTGCAGGATAAAGGCAAAAAACAATATTTTGGCACCTACTTTATGCAGCACTTCCATTACTTCATGGAGAGTTTCCATTTTACCCAGTGGAGAGGGGAGGTTGATCATTCCAAAAATATTGATGGAATAACCCTTAGACCAAACCATAATGGGCCCGCCAAGTAACATCAGAGCCAGCCCTGCCAACAGGATTATTGGTATCCATTGAGCGAGTAATGTCAGTGGTTTGGACTGTTCTATTAAGACTCTGGGGCGGCCATTATATAGTCGCCAACCTATGCGTCCCACAAGAATAAGGTACATTGAGATAGCGATAGAGATATGTAAGCCGAGCAGAGGTTTGCGCTCCGGGTCAGCTGCGTCCTCGGCAGCCTGACCCAGCACAAAAAGCGCAATCATGGCGATTGCCGCGACCCAGTGAAGCAAGATGGATACTCCACCATAGCCATTTTCTGTATCTTTCATCGGTTTTCCGTGTATAGGTTGTAAGGGGTAGGTTTAGCCGCCAAAACCGGGCCACCATCCCAAAACACCTGTTTTGAAACTGTCCCGTTCGCTAATACGTGCAGACCATTCCTCAATCGCGGGGTATTGGTCAAAGGAGAAGTCAGCGCGGACCAATGTGAAATGAAGGGGCATCCAGGTGATATCCGCCAATGAAAATTTGTTGTCAACCAGCCAGTCCGAATTTGTCAGTATGCTTTCGGCTTTTGAAAAACAGTCATTGAGGATGCCTACCGCTCTATCAACATCTTGCTGAGTAAAGCCCTGTTCACTATTGCTTTTACTATGGAAGTCGAGAAGTTCCGTGTTGCTCTGTAACTTCCGGTAGGCTGCTTTTTGCTCATCGCTTTGGCTCATCTTTCCCTGCACCTGATGGAAGTAGATATAGGTTTTGACCGCACCTATATGATTATTAACCGCTAGTTTCATCCACCTATACATCTCCTCGAGTCCAGAGTCTGTTGTTGGTCTTAAGGATGGTATGGGGAATTTTTGATCTAAATGATCGATGATGTCATCTGATTCAGTGATAACTACGCCATCATCCACTAAAACAGGCACCAGGCCTTTCGGATTGATACCAAAGTACTCAGCCGTCAGATTTTCTTTTTTAAATAGATCCACATGATGGCTAGTCCATGGAAGCTTTTTCTCTTCCAGAGTTAACCGTACTCGCATAGAACAGTTAGAAACGCCGGCGTGAAAGAGATGAAGTCCTTTAAAATCTACAACTTCTTTATTAGTGGGAGTAATGACGCCCATGATGATGCTCCGTGATAAGTTAAATGTGGTTGAGGAAAGTCTTGAGTCCCAGCTAACCTGCATACTAGAGAAATATGGACGGGATGATAATGATGTGCAGAGCGTACATATTGGTCGCGATATACGCTCAATAGGCGCCTGATATTGGCGGACGGTCGCCAAGGTGGAGTCAGCTAGGGCACAGTATCCATAGAGCGCATTTTGCGAACAATCTGTCTCGACATGTGCCTATTATCGTTTTAATAGCATTCGAATATAGTGGTCTAACTGCATCAGCCGGTTCTCATATTCGAGCTCCTAAATCTGCAGGCAGATTAACAGTATAAAATCAAAAAAATCTAATTATGGGGATTAATGATGAAGATTAAGAATCAGGCATATTTGGCAGCGGGTTCGGCACTGTTGCTTTTTGCCTCGCAAAGTAATGCCGCACTGGAAGAAGTGGTAGTTACTGCAACCAAGCGCGCGGAAACTATTCAGGATGTTCCTGTATCGGTAACAGCGGTAAGTGCAGACATGATGGCGAAAGTTGGTATAGGCGACATGGAAGATCTTTCTGCGGTAGTACCCAATTTTGAAATTAACAGTGCTGCAGTTGTTCCCAACTTGTATATCCGTGGTCTAGGTGGGGGCTTAACACATTCTATTGAACAGTCTGTTGGCCGCTTTGTGGATGACGTTTACATCAGTCGTGCAGCCATTAACCTGCATCCGTTTATGGACGTTGCCTCTGTAGAAGTGTTGAGAGGACCGCAGGGGACTCTGTTTGGTAAAAACACAGCTGCTGGTGCCTTGATAATTCACACTAATGATCCCACCGAGGAATTTGAGGCAGGACTTAACCTGTCCCATGGGCAATATGCAACCACTGGTGGCGTGACAGAAGTGAATGGTTTCGTGTCTGGTGGTCTATCTGATACTGTTTCTGGTCGATTGGCTTTCTTGTACAAAGATAAAGAAGGATTTTATGAAAACCAGGCCGACGGGCCTGATGGTGCTCAGCGGGAAGATATGGGTTTGCAGGGTAAGTTGCAGATCGATGTTAGCGATGTCACTACAGTGGGCTTAAAACTCCAGTATATGGAATATGAAGAAAACGGTAATGACACCGGTGAAATGTCTGCTACAGGTGGTCCACCACTGGGTTATTGGCAGGGCCTGTCGGTAAATTCAGGTGTTGCGACTGGCAGCGAATTTACTCCAGGGCTTGACTGGAAAATTTGGAATAACTGTGCAGAGGCCCTCTCAACGCCAGCATCCGGATCCGTCGATATTGGTGCATTTTGTCCTGGCCGAGATATGGAAACTACAAGCCTAGTGATGGATGCAGATCATGAGCTTGAAGGTGGCAGTGTCAAATTTATTGTTGCCTATCAAGAGTATGATTATGTACATAGGTTCAATGGCGCCGATGGTGGCTTTGCCAATATTTTCCGGGCCACTCGTTCGGAGCAGTACGAAAGTGTAAGCACAGAACTGCGATTTACCTCTGAAGAAAGCGACAGCTTTGACTATATTACAGGGCTCTATTTCGAGGACAGTGACCTGGCTCGACAGCAGGGCTCAGATCTCAACTTGAATGGGATCGGACCAAACACTGCCTTTATCCGCAAGCATGAACCATGGACTCAAGCGACTGAAACCTTTGCCGCATTTGCTCAGGGGCGCTGGTACTTCACCGACAGAGTCACGGGTATTTTTGGTGCTCGCTGGTCGACAGAAACCAAAGATTTTACCTTTGAAGAGTATATGACGCCCTATGGTACTGACGCGGGTGACAGAATGTACAAAATCAATCCTCGGGCTGAAAGTCGCGACGAAAGCAAATTTACTCCGTCAGCAACTTTACAGGTGGATGTGAATGAAGAAATCAATATGTTCGCCACCTATTCCATTGGCCATAAAACTGGTGGATTCAGCGACCGAGTCGATTCTCAAGAAGGCCCAATTCAATATGATGCTGAACTGATCGACGGTATTGAGTTAGGTATGAAAGGTCTGTTTTTAGATGACGCCCTATCGCTGAATGTCACTTTTTATCATATGAGTATTGAGGGATTGCAACTGTCATCCCAGGTACCTGGCACGGTCGACTTTAAAGTAGGTAATGCTGCAGACAGCACCAGTAAAGGTATAGAAGTTGAGTCTAACTGGGCAGTGAATGACAGCTGGACTCTGGGTGCAAATTACGCCTACACCAATGCGACCTATGATGAGTATGTCGGTGGTGCAGGAGACTGCGCGGCAGAGTATAAAAATGCTGAGGGTGCCTGTGACCTGAGTGGTGCAACGCTGCAATATGCACCTGAAAATAAGGCGTCGGCTTATGCAGAGTATTTTGCAGATGACGCAGTTAACGGTTGGGATTTAAGTGCTCGACTGGATGTCTCTTATACCGATGACCACTTTACTGATGTTGGCCTATTTGATTTCACCTTCACCAAGGCATATAGCGTGTTAGGGGCGAGTATCCGCCTGATATCACCTGATGAGAATACGACTATCTCCTTGATCGGACGCAACCTTGGCAATGAAAAAATCAATGCCTGGACAGCGCCCTCAGGTCCAAACAGTATCTCTGCAATGGCAGCACCTCGACAAATATCTGTAAAGCTGGGTATGAGCTTTTAAGGTTTAAAACTATCGTGACCCCTCCGGCCGGTTCGCCAAAATTTAAAAAAGGAACTCGTCCGGATGCGGGTCGGTGTTAAGCAGGCTTGAAAGAGTAACAAGGTATTACGATTCAGCTATGCACAGAGGGTTTTGGATTCTAGGGTGCTAATAGCTGCATTTTTTATCGTTATCAATGTCAGTCTAACAAACCGACATTTTAAAATTTTCGATTAGGAAGTAAATTATGTTAGACCTGTATCACCATGGTTCTTCAGTTTGCGCAGCAAAGGTGCGCTGGGCAATGATTCTCAAAGACCTGAATTTTGAAGCCCATTATGTAGATATCTTAAAGGGCGAGCAGTTTGAGCCTGAGTATATCAAAATCAACCCTAAGGCAGTTGTTCCAAGCCTGATTCATGACGGCAAGATCCTCAATGAATCAACAGTAATTATGGAATATCTGGATCTGGCTTTTCCCGAAAAACAACTGACGCCAAAAGATCCCTTCGATTACGTTAAAACCCGTTACTGGACCAAAATCCTCGATGAGCATCTGCACCCTGCCTGCGGCACGCTGACATTTGCCAGCGCCCATCGGCACATTGTTAGAAAGAATCTCAGTGAAAAAGAATTAGAAGAATTCCTCGCCTCTACGCCAGACCATTCGGTAACGGCAGATTGGGCCGGGTACAAAAAACAAGTAGTGAAGTATGGCTTTGATGCGCCTGGCGCCAGAGATAAGGTCAGGCTCTACGATAAATATTTAAAACAGATGGACTCAGATTTGCAGCAGACTAAGTGGTTGTGCAGTGATGAGTTTGGTCTGGCAGATGTTGCTCTAACACCCTATGTGAATCGTGTGGCCATGATGGGTATGTCCGGCTGGTGGGAAGATCGTTTACCACACCTCGCTGACTGGTGGCAGCGTATTCAGGAAATACCCAGCTTTAAGCCAGCGATTCTCGACTGGTGTCCTGAAAAATTGACTAATGATCTGCTGGTATTTGGACGTCAAAGCTGGCCTGAAGTCGCCGAAATAATTGAAGTAAAGATTTAAGAAGGATGGAGAAATGAGTCGATTGGCAGGAAAAACAGTAGTTATCACCGGCGCGGGCCGTGGCATTGGCGCAGTAATGGCAAAACGCATGGCGCAGGAGGGTGCCAATGTAGTAGTGACAGATGTACTGGATACCAAGGGTACTGTCGAAGTAATCACCGAGAGTGGTGGCTCAGCGATAGGCATCAGCGTAGATGTGACATCGGACGATAATCTTGCAGCAATGGTTGAGGCCACTGAAAAGGCATTTGGCAGTTTGGATATTCTTGTCAATAACGCATCGATTTTTGCGGCCCTGCAACCTAAACCATTTATGCAGATCGATAATGACGAATTCGATAAAGTGATGACGGTCAATGCGCGAGGTGTGCATCAGGCGACAAGAGCGGTCGTTCCAGCAATGCTGCGCGCAGGCGGGGGAAAAATCGTCAATATAGCCTCTGGTACTTTTTATTATGGCGCGCCGGGCCTGTCCCACTACACCGCGTCTAAAGGTGCTGTGATAGCGCTTACCCGCTGCCATGGTCGCGAGCTGGGCGACAAGAATATTCAAGTGAATGCAATCGCCCCTGGTTTAACCGAAAGTGAAGCTTTGCAGGGAAACACTGGATTTGATCCAGCCCGAGCGCCAACGGTTCAGTCCCGTTCGATCAAGCGTGAAATGCTGCCAGAGGATCTGTTGGGAACATTGATGTATCTCATTACGCCCGACAGTAATTTTGTCACTGGCCAAACACTGAACGTGGATGGCGGCAAAGTAAACCTCTAAATATATAAATGGATATTATGATGGCAGTGAATACCAGTAAAACCATGGGTCATTGGATTGATGGGCAAGAGCTCCCTCCCTCCGGTACTGATGTTTTGGAATCCCTTAATCCAATAGATGACAGCCTATACGGGACTGTTGCGCGAGGTACAGTCGAGGATATAAATACTGCGGTTAATTCTGCCCACGCAGCCTTTGCAAGCTACAGTCAGTCTACGACCAATGATCGGGAAGCCTGGTTATGTAAAGCCGCTGAACTGCTTGAAAAACGAAAGGAGGAGTTTATAGATATCCTCCACGACGAGGGCGGATCTACACGTAAAAAGGCTGAATTCGAAACCAATAAGGCTATCTCATTTATTCGCGCAGCCGTGGGGATGGTACGTAATCTGACAGGCAAAACACTGCCTTCTGATTATCCGGGGCGTATCAGCATGACCTGGCGTGAGGCGCGGGGTGTCGTGGCGGTTATTACCCCGTTTAATGTACCTCTTATTAAGGCTAGTCGCCTATGCGCAAACGCGCTGGCTACTGGGAGTACAGTGGTTATGCTGCCCTCGGAAGAGCATCCGGTTCTTTCACTGAAGTTTGCCGAGCTTATAAGCGACGCTGGATTTCCAGCAGGCGCGCTAAATGTGGTGGCTGGCAATGGTTATGATATAGGTGATGCCCTTACCGGCCATCCGCTGGTTAAGTCTGTGACCTTTACCGGTTCAACGGTGGTCGGGAAACATATTCAAAAACTCTGTGCGCAAAATAATAAGCATGTCACCCTAGAACTGGGCGGTAAAAATCCCTTGGTGATTATGGATGATGCTGATCTCAAGGAGGCAGTACCAGGCGCAGTACGCGGCATATTTACTCATCAGGGGCAGGCCTGTATTGGATCGAGCCGGGTCTATGTCCACGAGGCTATCTATGAGCAGTTCACCAAAATGTATGTGGCTATCGCTGGTAACCTTGGTATGGGCGACTTGCGTGATCCTGACACTATTATTGGTCCGCTAATAAGCGAGCGCCAGCGTGAACGAGTGAGACGGCATATTGAAGATGCGCGCAGTAAAGGTGCAACCGTTGCAGCTGGGGGAACCTGGGATGGCAATCGCTGTGCACCCACTGTGCTGCTAGATGTGACTCCGGATATGGATGTATTTAAGGAAGAGACATTTGGGCCAGTCGTCTGTGTGTACCGATTTTCGGATTTTGAAGAGGTCGTAGCAGAAGCAAATAATACCAACTACGGACTGAGTTCGGCCATTTACACCGCCAATATTCATCGTGCTATGAGCTTTGCAAAAAGAATTGAAGCCGGCATGGTGCATATAAATGGACCCTCACTAACCGATGAGGCCCATGTGCCTTTTGGCGGTGTTGGTGACAGTGGCTTTGGCCGAGAGGGAACAGAGGCAGATCTGGATGCCTTTACCGATTTAAAGTGGGTAACCATCCAGACATAGCAGACTCATGCAAATCTCCCGGAGGTATCAGTGACTCAGAGAGAAATAGAATCATCGAATATAAGGTAGAGAAGTGACCATGAGTAATAAAACCGGAGAGCTATTACCTGAATTTAAAATTAGTCTTTTAAATGGGGGTAGCTGGTGCAGCTCTACTCAGCCATCGGGCTCAATGTTGCTGCTGACTGTATATCGCGGCATGTGGTGTGGGCACTGTAAAACCCAGTTGCAAAGTCTCGAGAGGCTGCAGAATGAGTTTGCCGCACGGGGCGTGGATATATTGGCGGTCAGTGCTGATACAGAGGCAAGAGCCAGCGCGATGGCAAAAGACTATGGATTGTTCAGATTAGCTATTGGCTATGAGATGCCTATAGATCGAGCTCGGGCAATGGGCGTTTTTATATCAAAGCGTGAGAAGGATATTGAAATGCCATTGTTTTGCGAGCCGGCCACATTCCTAATTAATAATCAGGGTAAGGTTCAGGCGGCATGGATAGCTTCTACCGCATTTGCTCGAGTGTTACCGGATGATATTTTGAGTTATGTAGATTTTTTAGGTGTGCACAGCGATCGCGATCCGCGTGGATCATCCTAGACTCTGCCTGTTGGGATTGAAGTAGAGAGATAATCAAACAAGTCCTGGAGTCATTCTTTATCCTATTTTATTTGTGCCTCTAGATCCCAGGGCGAAAGATAGCTCTGGTCGGGCATCGAGTAATTTGTTTTCCCAAGGTGGTTTGTCGCCATATTTCCTACGTAAAAAGTCGATAAATATTCTTACCTTCATAGGCACAAAAGATGAACGGCGATAAAAGGCCGATATCATTATGCTCTTAAGCTGAACCTCGGGCAGAACAGCGACAAGCCTACCGCTAATAATCTCTTCCTCAATAAAAAAAGCAGGCATTACTGCCATATATTGATTACTCAAAATGGCTGCACGCAACATCCAGATTGTATTGGTCTGTATTATTGGTTTAATGGGTATGGGTTTGATTCCTTTTGGAAAGGATAGATTAATGCAGCAGTCAGGTTCGATAAATGTATTGTGGCAAAACCTGTGTTGCGGAAGATCATCGGGCTTCGATGGCAATCCGTTATTTTTGATATATTCAGGAGTTGCTGCGATCAGCCGCCGAACTGGAAATATTTCGGAGGCTTCGAGAATGCCGCTGGAGTTTTGTCCTGTTTGCAAGCAGACATCGAAACCCTCCTGAACCGGATCACAAAACCGATCATGTTGCTCGAGTTCCACCGTTAATTCTGGATGTTCATTTTGAAACTCACAGAGGTCATCTGCGATATGGCTATGGATAAAGGACGAGATACAGCTAACCCTGAAGGTTCCGGTTAAGCCCCACTCTACGCCACTGACGGAGGTCTTGGCATCATCGAGTTCGGAGAGCACACGAACCGCTCTTTCATAAAAGTCGGCACCGCCCTCGGTAATAGTTAGTTTCCGTGTTGAGCGCCGCAGTAGTTGTAATTCCAGATGGTCTTCAAGTTGATTGACGCGCTTGGTAATAACAGATTTTGCAGTGTTCGTTTGACGAGCAGTCTCGGCGAAACTGCCGACTTCAACTACTTTTACAAAGGCTCGTATACATTCAAGTTCATTCATTTCACTACCTATTTATTAAACGTGTTTCACGAACGGTGAGACTGATCTTTGGTGTATTATCATCCTAAGTGAGTGGTTATATATTACCACTCTCGCCACATTAGACAAATTAAAAGGCGAGATCATTCTTGTAACGGGCACAGTTGAGTGCGTAATGAAATTACTTATCAAGCATAAATGCTCGGGTGATGGATTTCAGTTCAAGGTACTAATAAAAATAGGGAGGGGGTTCCTATGAGTTTCTATAAAAATAAATTTCAAAAATCTACAGCACAGGTTGTGTTGGGTTCTGCAGTTTTAATCGGCCATACATTCGCCTATGGCGCACTTGAAGAAATTATTGTTACTGCTCAAAAGCGTTCTGAGTCTCTTCAGGATGTTCCTGTTGCAGTTAGTGCCTTTACCGCAGAGCAAATGAAAACATTGGGTGTCACCGATGCCAGTGATTTAGTGGATATTACGCCGGGATTTTCTTCTAGTTCTCAACAGGGTTCAAATAGAAGTTACTTCCTTCGGGGTGTAGGAACCAATGACGTCCATTTAACGGCGTCATCTGCGGTAGGACAGTATTTTGACGGCATCACTTTGACTAGTGGTTATCATGCCAGAGCGGCACTTTACGATATGGAGCGCGTAGAGGTGCTTAAAGGTCCACAGAATACCCTTTTTGGATTAAACACTACGGGCGGTGCAGTTAATTACATCAGTAATAAACCGATAATTGGTGCCGGGACTCAGGGTAGTGCCAGTGTAAACTGGGGCAGCAATAGCCATATGGAAACAGAGTTTGCAGTGGGTTTCGATATATCTGATACCTTGGCGGCGCGTGTTGCTATGCAAACCATTGATGATAATGGCGCCTTTACCTCCGTTAGCAATGGCAAAAATTATGGCGACGACGATACTAAGAGCGGTCGTGTCTCATTGTTGTGGGAGCCAAATGATCAGGCTTCAGTTACCTTTAATGTGCATTCTCTTAGGAGTCAAAATAATAGTACAGCCGTAAAGGCCGTCGGTACTCGATCAGCGGACGGATCTGGAGGGGTCTGTGTTGATGCTCCCATGGGTGTTGTCGATTTTGAAGCAAATACGAGCTGTCTTGGTCGTGACGGCGGTGCGACTGGTGAGGCGGCGTCTGACCCCTCCACTGGCGATTGGAAGTTGACCGCACAGGATGTTGGGTTAGAGGACATATCGACAGATGGCTTCTATCTGAAAATTGATTATGATCTGGGCTGGGCTACTTTAAACTCCATTACTTCACTGGATACGCTCACCTTTAAAAACGCCAATGACAATGACGGTAGTGATACTCTTAACTTGCATACATTCCAGCAGGACGATCGCGATACCTTTCAGCAAGAAATACGTTTAATTTCCAATGGTGATGAGGACTATCGCTGGATAGCGGGCGTTTACTTCCTTGATGAAGAAGCAGATTCATATACAGGTTTGCGAGGTTCAGCAGGTAAGTTTGGTGGCGGTAACAAGATCCCAAGTGTTGAACTGGATCATACCAAGGAAAACTTTGGTATTTATTTCCAGGGAGAATACGATTTCAGTGATGCACTGACCTTAACCACTGGTGTGCGTTATTCAGATGAAGAGATTGTGGGAAATTATAGACCTTCTTCCCCAAGCGTTGCAGGTGCGGGAACACATACATTGTATTTCACAGATGATGTCGCCGCACTGGTTGCTGAGCAAAATCCTGGCACTGCTGAGTATGATGCCAATGGCTATGAAATTGCTCGCCAAATAAAGCAAACCCTCGATAATAAAGATGTGGGTTATACGGTCAAATTGGATTGGAAAGCAACAGAGGACTCTATGGTTTATGCCAGCGTATCCAGGGGCTTTAAAGGTTCTGCTCTGGATACCAGACCTGTCTACGCACTATTCCCGGTTGCCAATGTAATTAATTCTCTGGAAGATACAAAGCTAGAGCCAGAGTCCCTAGATGTTTGGGAGCTTGGTTATAAAGGTATGTTTTGGGATAACCGCATTGAGCTGGATGCCTCGACGTTCTTCTACACCTACGAAAATCTGCAACAGTTTGTATCTGCCGCTGGCGGTCTTCCACGCTTAGAAAATGCACCGGAATCTGAGATCACAGGGTTTGATGCCAATGTAAGATATGCTGGTGACAGTGGCTTATACCTACAAGCAGGTGTTTCTATCCTTGATACAGAGGTAACTGAATCGGGCGATAGCAGCTTTGCTGAGGGCGCTGAGCTAGCAATGGCACCGGAGGTTTCATTTAACCTCTTAGCCTCTCAGAGCTTCCAGCTTGAGAGTGGTAACGAACTTAATCTGACTGCCAACATCGCCCATACCGGTGATCAGGTCAAATCGACAGCGACCAATGGCAATGCAAATGTTGTCGATCAACTTACCCAAGAGGCCTATACTCTAGTCAATGCCAATCTTACCTATCGATTTGGTGACGCAGGTCAGTATGCATTCTCCCTTTATGGAAGAAACCTGACTGATGAACAGTATTGTGGGCATATATTGGTTAATGATGGTAATGCCATATTGGCGGGGCCAAATCCAGCAAGTGGGAAAAAAGATACCAACCAGTCAGTGCTGTGTCGCGTAACTAACGCTTCTACTCGCACCTTTGGTGCCTCAATCAGCGTAGATTTCTAGCTCCCAGGTTACACATACTATCTCTCCCCTAGTATGTAAAAACCTCTCCGGGATTGCTTAATCCCGGAGAGGTTTTGTAATCTATCGTTGTTAAATTATTGATATAGGAATTGTCAGAGTGAATAGAAAAGGCATAGGTTTTTCATTGTCGGCATCCATCATCATGGGTGCTTTTTTAGCTGCTGGTACTGCGATTGCCAAAGATCCCGATCCCAGTCGCTTACTGATCAGTCGCAATGCAGAATTTAACAAGGAAATCCTCAGGGTTTCTGATAATGTCTATACCGCCGTTGGCTATGCGGTCTCGCCGGTAAGTATGATTGTTGGCCCACAAGGCATAGTAATCGTCGATGCTGGACTAGATGTGGCTAGCAGTCGGGAAATACGAGCTGACTTTCGGCGCATTGTCGATAAGCCAGTCAAGGCGATTATCTTCACCCATGGGCACCCTGATCATACTCATGGTGCTTCCGCCTTTATGGATTCAACAGATGTTCAGGTGTGGGCCCGCGAGGGTTTTCCCCATGAGCAGCATGCGCTTGAGTCGGCTGGCATTCTGATTCAAAAAAAACGCGGTAAGAAACAGGCGGGGTTCGCTTTATCCCCTAAGCAGCGTATTAATAACGGCATTGCCAAAGCATTTTGGCCCAGTAGAAAGGGCGGTATATTTTCGGCCGATCACAAGGTTAATCCCACTCATATATTCAACTCAGAGCGTCAAAAACTCAGTGTAGCTGGTCTAGATTTGGAGCTGGTTGCCGCTACAGGAGAAACCGATGATGGCCTTTATATTTGGTTTCCTGCTGAGCATGTGGTATTTGCAGGTGATAATTTTTACAAATCATGGCCCAACCTATATGCACTTCGCGGCACACCTTACCGAGACATTAGAGGCTGGGCCAACGTGATCGACATGATAATGCAGGAGGGTGCTGTCGCCCTGGTTGGCGGTCACACTCGCCCAATAATTGGTAAGGACGAGGTTAATCAAACGCTTGCCAACTATAGGGATGCAATACTCTTTCTGTTTGATAAGACTGTTGAGGGTATTAATAAGGGAATGACACCGAATCAACTGGTGGACTATGTAGTGCTGCCGGAGAAGTATAAAAATCTTGATTATCTGCGTCCCTATTATGGCAATCCCGAATGGGCGATTCGTGCGATTTTTAGTGGTTATTTGGGATGGTTTGATGGCAATGCGACAAACCTGTTTCCTCTTAGTGATGCACAGGAAGCGCAGCGTATCGTAAAGCTGGCTGGTAGCGAGGATGCACTCGCTGACTTGATTGTTGGTGCGATCAATGAGAAGGACTATCAGTGGGCAGCTATGTTGTGTGATTACCTTTTGGCCGTTGACCCAAAAAATAAAACAGCCATGCTCCGTAAAGCAGATGCATTGACCGCACTGGCACAAGATAAGCTAACGACTACGGCTAGAAATTATTATCTAAGTAGTGCCATTGAGCTGCGCAAACGGGCGAGCGCATTAGCCTCAGAATAGAATAAAAAAACGGTTGTCGGAAAAATGCGAAAGGACCTTTTGGATGCCTAATCTGCGCCCGGATAGCCACTCTAATCAATAATTTTTAATAGTTGGATATGCTTATGTGGCGAATATTATCCTTAGTTATGTTGTTGAGCGCCTGTAGCCCAGATGGCGATCCAGGGACAGCTCCAAGTGCTGAAAATGCTCAGGATATCCAGTCTCGCCCTAATATTTTACTGATCGTTGCCGACGATCTGGGCTACTCGGATATAGGTGCATTTGGCAGTGAAATTCTGACACCCAATCTGGACGATCTGGCCGCCGGGGGCATGTTATTGACCAACTTTTACAGTGGCCCCACCTGCTCTGTGACCCGGTCAATGTTGATGACGGGTATGGATAGCCATATTGCTGGTCTTGGCAATATGGCGGAGACAGTGGCAGACAATCAAATGGGTCAGCCAGGTTACGAGGGGCACCTCAGTGCACGAGTTGATACAGTGGCTGAGATTCTTAAATCAGCTGGTTATCACACCTATATGGCGGGTAAATGGCATCTGGGTATGCACCCTGATAGGTCGCCGCGCAATCGCGGTTTTGAGCAGTCTTTTGCCATGCTCTATGGCGCCGGTAGCCATTTCTCGGATATGGCAGGTGGCGATGCACACCGTCATCCAGTGCTCTATCGTGACAATGGGCTCTTGATAGACGAGCTGTCCGACGACTTTTATTCAACCACCTTCTATACCGACCGAATCATTGAGCAGATTGATAGCAATGTCGATGATGGCAGGCCATTTTTCGCCTATCTGGCATATACGGCCCCCCACTGGCCGTTGCAGGCACCAGATTCGATAATAGATAAGTACCGCGGTGCCTATGATGGGGGTTACGACTCAGTGCGGCAGCATCGTTTTGCCGCGCAGCAGAAACTAGGGTTATTCGACAGCTCCATCCAGGCACCACAAAGGCCCGGTTACGTGAAACCCTGGGTTGATCTGAGTGACCAAGAGAGAGCCTATCATGCGCGCAATATGGAGATATATGCGGCCATGGTTGATTATATGGATACAGGTATTGGGCGTGTTATTGATTATCTCAATAAGCGAGATCAGTTGGATAACACCATCATTGTATTTATCTCAGACAATGGTGCAGAACACTGGGACCACAGCAGTGCTCCGCCGCCCATCGGAGAGTTTGCTGCAAACTTTGATAATTCAGCAGAAAATAGTGGGCGCGAAGGATCCTTTGTACTCTACGGATCAGAGTGGGCCCATGTGAGTAATACACCCTTTAGTCGTTACAAGGGAACTACCTACGAGGGCGGCATTCGCTCTCCAGCGGTGATCTCTTGGCCTGATAAAATTGCCGGCGGCCAGGTTAGTCGTGCTGTCACCCACAGTAGTGACTGGCTGCCAACCTTTGCAGAGCTAGCGGGTGCTGGTACTCAAAATGTTTCAGGTAAAAGTCTTGTCGCACTCCTGACGGGGTCGGTTGAACAGGTTCGTGATAGCAACGAAACCGTGGGTATGGAAATCTGGGGCAAGCGGGGCATTATTGCCAATGGGTACAAACTGGTGAGTTCAGGTAAACCCAATGAGTTAGTGGATTGGGAGCTGTATAACTTGCAGGCTGACCCTGGAGAGCAGATCGATCTTACCCAGCGGCAACCTGAGATATTTAACAGTATGCTGAAGCATTGGAATGACTATGTGGTAAATAATAATGTGATATTGCCTGAGGGGCCATTTACTGTGCGTCCAGTTGGGGAAAAGCCGGTTGAATAATCATCAATAGAAGGCTTGTTTTATAGTGCGCGTTTTGCGAACAATATGTATCACATTGAGGCTATTACTTTATAAATAGTGATCGAATATAGTAATAACAATCAACGGGGCTATGGGTCTTATCATTCCGTTACAAGAATAACCAAGAGGAATAGATTGTGAGCGAGTTTACTTATGGTTGGAAGTCGCTGTTGGCGGCGACCATTGGCACAATGTGCGGGATATTCACACTAACAAATTACACGCAGGGCTTTTTTGTCGGCCCGGTCACCAGCGAATTTGGTTGGAGTGCTCCGCAATTTTTCCTCAGTTACACGGTTCTGATGTGCTCCGGCCTTCTTACGGGCCCTCTTATTGGCTATATTGCCCAGAGAGTGGGGCTACGTACTGTCGGTATTGTCGGTTTAATTGGTCACTCCCTGGCCTATGTGGTGCTCTCTCTCAATACGGGTTCGCTAATGCTCTGGTATCTCAGTTGGGCGTTGGTGGCTATTCTCGGTGCAGGGTCTCTGCCGATTATTTGGACCGGTGTGCTCAATAACTGGTTTACTAAGCACCGTGGTAAGGCTATCGGAATTACCATGGCGGGCACCGGATTAGGCGCGTTCTTGCTGCCGCCGATCGTTGAGTTTCTGATTGCTAACCATGGCTGGCGAACCGCCTATCGCGGTATTGGGCTGGGTGCTTTGCTTATCTCTCTGCCGATTGTTTCTGCCTTATTTAAAGAAAAACCTGACTCTTCAACAGCGACCGATGGCGAGGTGATGGCGAACAAAGTCGAGACCTGGGGTTTGACGACCAAGGATGCCATGCGCACTAAACAATTTTGGATCCTGGGGGCGGTTTTATTTCTCACGGTTATTGTCGTGGCTGGCCTGCTATCGAACTTCGAGCGCATTATGACTGAGCAGGGTTTCGAACGCAGTTCGATTGCACAGATTGCCGCTGTGATGGGACTGACCGTGATTATAGGTCGGTTGATGGTGGGTGCCCTGGTAGATCGGTTTTGGGCGCCAGGTGTTGCCGCTTGCTTTTTCCTTGTGGCGACTCTCGGATTATTAATTTTGGTCGGTACTCAGGTGACAATGGCTACTGCTCTCCTGGTTGCCGTTATGATTGGCTTGGCGGCAGGGGCTGAACTGGACTTGCTCGCCTATTTGACCGGCAAGTATTTTGGTCCGGCTCACTACCCGGCGATTTTCGGCCTGATTATCGCCTTCTTTACTGTGGGGGCGGGCATCGCTCCACCATTGTTTGGTATGGCAGCACAGATGTTCCAGGGCTACGGCACCATGCTAAGCATTTCTATTGGCTTACTTCTGGTATCGATCCTGCTATTTCTATCGCTGGGAAGATACCCAGACGAAGAATAAATGAGGCTAAACACACTTTTGAATCGCAGCTGATAAGAACATATTTACCCAACTGTGCCTTTGCCTGCGCATAGGCGAGAATTTTTATGGCTCTCCACAGCCACTATTTTGAATTGGAGCTTCCATTAATGAGGCAAGATCGACCCTACAGTAATATTCCCGGGACCTATGTTCTAGACCCCCAGCATTCAATGCAGGGCTATGAACTCAATATGTTCTGCATGTCGCTCAACAAGCCGCAAAATCGCGATAAATTTCGCCTCGACGAAGCGGCCTATCTAGATGATTTTCCATTGACAAAAGAACAGCGCAAGGCAGTTTTATCCCGAGATTGGCTGGGTTTACTGCAGCTGGGTGGCAACATCTATTACACCTTTAAGTTAGCGATCTTCGACCGCAGGAACATGCAGTATGTTGGTGGTGCTATGTCGGGGGTTAGCGAACAAGAATTTACTGACATGATGATTGCCGGTGGCCGACCGGTCGAAGGCAACTTATATACCTCGGAGGAAAAATAATAGTGGCTAATTTATTTGCAGGGGTAGGCACGTCCCATGTCCCCGGGATAGGCGCGGCGGTTGATCATGACAAAACCCAGCTACCTTATTGGAAGCCACTTTTTGATGGTTATGGGCCAGCGCGAGAATGGATGGAGCGGGAAAAGCCTGATGTGGTGATTATTGTTTACAACGATCATGCCTCGGCATTTTCACTCGAGTTAATTCCGACCTTTGCTATGGGGGTGGCTGCTGAGTTTCAACCGGCCGATGAAGGCTATGGTCCGCGGCAGGTGCCAGTTGTTGAAGGGCATCCAGAATTGGCCTGGCATATCTGTGAGTCTCTGATTATGGATGAATTTGATATGACCATAGCCAACAAGATGCCAGTGGATCATGGTCTTACCGTGCCGCTGTCAATTATGTGTGGTCAACCAGAGGCCTGGCCATGCAAGGTTATTCCCCTAGCTGTGAATGTTATTCAGTATCCCCAGCCTCGAGGCAGCCGATGTTTTGCCTTGGGCAAGGCCATCCGTGCTGCGGTGGACTCTTTTGACGAGGATCTAAAAGTTGCAGTTTGGGGAACCGGTGGCATGTCCCATCAGCTACAGGGTGAGCGCGCAGGGTTTGTTAACGAACCTTTCGATACAGCGTTTCTCAATGACCTGACTGCCGATAAAGAGCGTCTAATTAATATAGGGCACACGGAATATATGCGCGAGGCAGGTTCGGAGGGTGCAGAATTGGTTATGTGGCTGATTATGTTAGGCGCGCTGGATAAGGATGCCAAAGAGGTCTATCGACATTATCATGTGCCCGCATCCAACACGGCTGCCGGGTTGATCATTCTGGAGAATTCCTGACGCCAGACTCCCTGTTGACCTCTACAGACGAAAAACTCACTCAAAAAATAGCCCTGTTGGTTGTCTGCGCAGGGTCCATGATGTCTCCCTTGACCCTGTCGTCTGTCAATATTGCCATGCCTGCTATGGCGGCAGAATTGCAGGCTGATGCAAGACTGGTTAGCTGGCTGCCGACTATATTTCTGGTGAGTAATGTCGCCCTGATATTACCCTTCGGTAAGCTGGCGGATAATATCGGGCGCAAGCGTATCTATATGATCGGCTTGCTGGTCACCGCCATAACCTCACTAGGTGCAGCAATGGCGGCTAGTATTGAAGGTATTCTGTTTTTTCGGTTTATTCAGGGTGGTGCGTCGGCTATGACTCTGGGTACTGGTGTCGCCATTATTTCATCACTGTATCCAGCAAATAAGCGCGGTATGGCCATTGGTATTAACTCAGCATGTATTTATATTGGCTTGACCATCGCGCCGGCACTGGGCGGGATTATTACCGAGATATGGGGCTGGCGCTCGGTATTCTTAATGCCGGCACCCATTGCTGTTTTATTGGTCGCATTAATTGCAGTCTTTGTAAAAGGCGAATGGCGAGCAGATTCCCGGGTTCCCTTTGACTGGCAGGGTGCGCTGATTTTTGCGGCTGGTACAACCCTGTTGGTTATTTCCCTGACCGGACTGCCGCACTTTAATTACGCCCTGCTATTACTGGTCTCTCTGGGTTTAATTTGGTTATTTGTGTGCCACCAGTCAAACAGTGATCAGCCATTAATTCGCTGGCAAATGTTTACTCAAAATCGACTGTTTTCATTTTCACTGGCATCGGCATCACTGATGTATGCCAGTCTCTATCCACTGACATTTTTGCTCAGCCTCTATTTGCAATATATCCGTGACCTAAGCCCCTCTGATACGGGTCAGGTGATATTGATGCAGGGCATAGCCATGGCTCTGTTAGCGCCTTTTTCCGGCAGGCTTTCGGATCGTATTCAGCCCCGTAATATTGCGACTACTGGCTGTATTGTTGTCACCCTTGGCTTTTTGATGCTAGCCCAATTAGATATGCACACCACCCAGCTCTACATAGGGGGTTCGCTATTTCTTATTGGTATTGGCATGGGGTTATTTACCAGCCCTAATAATAATGCAGTTGTGAGTGCGGTAGATGCGAGAGATCTCGGCGTCGCCACTGCCACCATGAACCTGGCTCGGGTATTGGGCAATCTAATCGGCATGGGCGTGGTCAACCTGTTGATGAACTTAAATTTGGGAGACAAACAGATAATACCGATTTACTACGGTCTCCTGGAGTCGACTATTAGCACCGCAATTATTGTCTCGCTGGCCTATGCACTGGTAGGTAGTTTTCTATCAGCCATGCGTGGATCATCCAAGGCCAATAGCGGTTAAATTGTAAAATAGATTCTATACCGAGGTAATTATGTTAAGGCTCTATCACAATGATATGTCGGCTTGCGCTCAGAAGGTGCGTTTTGTGCTGGCGGTTAAAAAACTTAAATGGCAAAGCGAGGAGCTGAATTTGCGACAGGGTGACCAACAGCGGCCTGAGTATTTAAAAATTAATCCCAAAGGATTGGTTCCTGCTCTGGAGCATGATGGCAATATTCTTGTGGAATCCAATATTATTGTCGACTATCTCGATGAAGCATTTCCCGAACCATCATTGATGCCTGAAACACCTCTCAAGCGAGCCAAAGCCCGTTGGTGGATGAAAAAACTGGATGATGGTCTGCATCTTGAACTGGCGGCACTCAGTTTTGGAATAGCCTATAGAATTCAGCTACTGGACGCCTGCAAAGGTGATATGAATTTGGTTGAGAAGCATCTCAATGCAATCCCTGATGCCTACATGCGCGATGTGCAGCGTCAAGTGATGACTGATGGTATGGGGTCGCCCCGTTTTGTTCGAGCGGTCAATGAATTTTCTAAATTAATTGAAGAACTGGATGCAGAATTAGCGGAGCATAAGTGGATCGGCAGTGACAGCATGAGTTTAGCGGATATTGCATTTGCGCCCTATGCTACACGCCTGGAGCATTTACATCTTTCGGCTATGTGGCATCACAAACCGCACTTTAAAGACTGGTATGAACGTCTCAAGAGAACTGAGGGATACCAGCAAGGATTAGCTGGCTGGTTTAATCCCAAGTATCTGGAGCTTATGGATAGGGCGGGCGCAGAGGCCTGGCCAAATATATCCACTATGTTGGATTAGCAGTACATCAATGTCATGCAGTTAACGATGCCTAAGCAGTCCGCTGGCTCAGAAACGCTAGAAGCCGCTGTTCTGCCAATATGGTACTGGCAGCATCAAAACTGGCCCGAGCCTGATTGGCAAAACCATGGCCGGCCTGCTGATAGATAAAAACATCGCTGCTAGGATTGGCGGTGCGTACCTGCTCCACAATCTCAGGGCCTATGGCGCTGTCCTTGCCGCCAAAATGGAATTGAAAAGGACAATTTGCTTGCTGATGCAAATAACTCGGCAGTCGCGTGCCATAAAAAGATGCGCCGTTATTAATGGGTAGATTACAGGCAGCTAAATAGGCAATCCCGCCTCCCCAACAATAGCCGACCACCGCAACTTGGCGAGTAGCCAATGTCTGCATGGCAGCTTTAAGGTCCAATAACAGATGCTCCTGCCTGCAGGCGCCAGCCAGTTTTCTGCCACGATCGATTTCATCGTAGCCAAGGCAGGCATCGCGCTCAATGCGATCAAACAGTGCGGGCACAATGGTTTTATAACCGGCATTAGCAAACTGGTCTGCCAGATTCCGCATCTGTGCAGTGATGCCAAATATCTCATGGATCAAAATTAAACCACCGATTTCAGATATTGTCGGCGAGGCCATATAGGTCGAAAAATTGTAGCCATCTTCGGCGCAGATACTTGATGTGCTGGAATCTGCCATAGGGTTCCCCTTTTGAATTCGATCAGTTGGCATTACAAGGCTGGATAACCATGTCATTAAAGGACTATTTGCTGCCATGAGAAGAGCACGAATATTGATGAAATCGATACATAATTGATGGATGTTTACCCTGCCTGTAAATAGAGTATTCAAGGCACAGTGCGAATCTGCAACTGCGCGTTTTGGGAGAGAATAATGAAGATTTGCTTGGTCGGGGAAGGTGCATTCGCCAATAAACATATAGATGCCATTGCCCGCATTGAGGATGTTGAGGTGTCAGTAATCTGTGGTGGTGTCGCTGAGACGACCGAAGCAGTTGCCAATGCGCGGGGCATACCCTTTTACACCACGGATCTGGCTGAGGCCCTAAATCAACCCGGAGTCGAGGCTGTTATTTTGGCTACACCCACGGGGCTGCATGCCACTCAGGCTATCCAGGTAATGCGCTCTGGTAAGCATGTACTGATCGAAATTCCCATGGCCGATAATCTTGCTGACGCCCAGAAAATAGTTGAGGTGCAGGAGGAGACTGGTCTGGTGGCCATGGTCGACCATGTGCGGCGCTTTAATCCTTCACACCAATGGATTCATAACAAAATAAAGTCGGGTGAGTTACAGCTACAGCAGTTGGATGTACAAACCTATTTTTTCCGTCGTGAAAATATTAATGCTCTGGGCCAGCCTCGCAGCTGGACGGATCATTTATTGTGGCATCACGCCTGCCATACAGTTGATCTATTCCAGTATCAGACTGGCGGGCCAGCGGCTCAGGCATTTGCCATGCAGGGCCCCAATCATCCCGACATGGGCATAGCCATGGATATGTGTATTGGCATGAAAGCGGCTACAGGCGCTATCTGTACGCTCTCTCTCTCGTTTAATAATAACGGTCCCCTGGGCACCTACTTTCGGTATATCTGTGACAATGGGACTTATATAGCAAGATATGATGATCTTTTTGATGGTAACGACAATCCCATTGATCTGTCTCAGATTGACGTGGCGATGGATGGTGTGGAACTGGCCGATCGGGAATTCTTTGCAGCGATTGCCCAGGATAGGGAACCTAATTCAAGCGTTCAGCAGTGCCTTGAGGCCATGAAAACATTGGATAGGTTAGAGCAGAGCATGATTTCACAGGCCTGATATAGTTGGTCACGAGATACCTAGACTAAGATCCTCGGCCACTGAGCGAATCTTGTCTAGAAACAATCCTGCTGCCGGAGAGGGACGAATATGCGACAGCATGGTTATACCAATAGGCCGGTAGGTGCTTTGCATATCAATGGCCAGGGAAGTCAGTGCACCCAGTTTTTTATCATAGTAAATTTGGTGCTCAGATAGCAGAGCTACTCGATCACTTTCCAGTAATAGCCCGCGCACCATAGATGCAGAGCTTGTCTCAATGCAATGTGCTGGCGCACTTATCCCATGCTGAGTGCAAAACTGGTCATATAGCAATCTTGTTGGGGTGCCGGTGGGTGGCAGCACAGATTGCAACTCTTCCAGTATTTTCGGCGCGAGGATTTTTTTCTTGGCCAGTGGGTGATCGCTGCGAGCCAAAATCGCCAGTTTATCGTCAAACAGTCGTTCAGTTTTCAGGTGGGGTGCAGCTTCCTTTGGCCTGATAGCGCCAATCAGCATATCAATTTCGCCACTGCGCAGACCGGCTAGTAGAGAATTATAGGGCCCCTCAATTGTAGAGATATCCAGCTGCGGTTGGTCTTCTAGAAGTTGATTGATTGCACGGGGTGTCAGGATGGTTCTGGAGTAGGGCATGGTGCCAACAGTGACTTTGCCGCAGGTTACGCCATTTAAGCTGGCAATATCGTCCATTGCGTGGCGAATCTGTGAAAACGCCAGTTTGGTATGACGTACAAGAATTTTGCAATAGGGTGTCGGATTAACTCCAGAGGGATCTTTGCCAAAAAGTGCCAGATCCAGAAGATTCTCCAGTTCACGAATTGAGTTATAGACTGCCGCACTCGTGATGCCTAGCATATGGGCAGCGCTGCTATAGTCACAGGTTTCATAAAGGGCGATAAGCGCTGCCAGTCGTTTGTAGCTGATTTCCATAGAGAACAGCGGATTTTTATGGAAATCTCTTCGCGACTTCTTGAACTGGTCGTAGACCTTACCCGCGGCTTCGAATTCGGCCATTGCCATGGCGACACGTTGACCCAATGCCTCACCGTAAACTGTGGGAGAAACGCCGGACGTTGTGCGATCAAACAGCGGCACATCAAGCTGACTTTCAAGTTCGATAATGGCCTTGGATATTGCTGTTTGTGACCGATTCAGTCGCTCTCCGGCCCTTGTTACGCTGCGTAATTCAGTCACATATTTAGCCGCCTTAAGATACCTCAGGCTCAGTTCTGGAATTTTTAATTGGTCGACATTCATAATTCTTTAAGGGACTCCAGCAGGATAGTAAATATACATGAGAAAAGTATATTAAATATTTTCTTTTATCATACATCTTTCGTTATTTTTTGCGAAATAGCTGAAAACAGACGATTTTCTTGAATAGTTTTTTATAGATTAATCTAATTTAAATGAGAAAAAAATTAATACTTAATAATTCTCATAGTTTTTCAAGACTTTATTGTTAGTCAGTTATGCAATCTGACGGTTATTCTCTGACGAGTAATTTATCAGAAATTAGTCATGACCAAGGACTCTGTATGCTGATCGCTCAGTCAAGCTTTGAAACCCTAAAGGCTGTCGCCTATCTAAAAAAATTCTGCCGTCACTTCGCTCATAAGTTAGCTACTGAATTTGATGATAGTCATGGCCATGTAGATTTCCCATTTGGCGATTGCCGCTTGCAGTCGTCCGAGAATGTACTGACATTTACTGTAGAGGCTGAGACTGAAGAGGCATTAGAAAAAATGCAAAGCGTGGTAGCTGGGCATATGGAGCGTTTTGCATTTCGCGATGAGATTTCATTAGTCTGGGAGCGCCAATGAATTCCGCCCCAGAGCAATTTTCGCTGCAGAGTCAGATTAGGTAGCCCTAATGCAGCATGCTATTCCTTATATGCAACTCAGGGGCGGAAGTTCAAAAGGCCTGTATTTTTGCGCCAGTGATTTGCCCTCTGACCCGTTGTTACGAAATAAAGTATTGCTTGCGGCAATGGGCGCAGATAAGTCTCAAATAGATGGGCTGGGTGGCGCAGATCCATGGACCAGCAAGGTGGCAATTGTCGGGCTGTCTGATTCTCCAGATGCGGATATAGATTATCTTTTTGCTCAGGTTGTGGTCGGTGGCGATCGAGTCGATACCACGCCTAACTGCGGTAATATTTTGGCTGGGGTTGCCCCCTTTGCTATTGAGGCTGGCCTGATCGAGCCTACTGGTGATAGCACGACTGTGCGCATCAATATGCTTAATAGCGGCAGCCAGTGTGAACTGGTGGTGCGTACGCCCAATGGCAAGGTTGAGTATCAGGGTGATGCTTGTATTGATGGTGTGCCCGGCAGCGCCGCACCCATTGCCTGTAACTATCTTAATATTGCCGGATCGGCATGCGGCAGTTTGCTGCCCACAGGCAGCCGTATCGATATTGTCGATGGCATAGAGATAAGCTGCATTGATAATGGTATGCCAGTAGTGGTGCTGCGCGCTGAGGATATGGGGATAAGTGGCTATGAGTCGCCTGCCGAGTTAAATGCCAATGAAGCCTTAAAGAGCAAGCTCCAATCTATACGCCTGCAGATAGGCCCAAAAATGAATCTGGGTGATGTGGAGGGTGCGGCAGTCCCCAAGATGTGCATGATTTCCCCGCCCCTCAAAGACGGTATCTGTCATACGCGCACCTTTATTCCCTATAAATGTCATTCCGCGATTGGGGTGTTGGGCGCGGTGTCGGCCGCAACCGCTGCGATTATTCCCGGTACTGTCGCAGAGGGAATTGCCACTGTGCCAGCTGGTGCCAGCAAGACTCTCTCAGTAGAGCATCCTTCCGGTGAGTTTTCGATCAGCCTGCATGTTGATGAACAGGCTGATCCGCCTCAAGTTTTAAAGGCTGGATTACTGCGCACCGCCCGTCTGTTAAGTCGCGGTGAACTCTATGTGCCGGAACATATTTTTATCACTGAATAAATGAGAAACCAACCCGATTAAGGTTGATAAAGGAGCAGAGCAGATGAAAACCGTAGCAGTGCGCAATATTGCGCGCGCAGACCAAACAATAGTTGAAGGCCTGGGTGAGATGGGTGTGGCCACAGTTCACGAATCTCAGGGTCGCATTGGCTTATTAAAGCCTTATATGAGGCCCATCTATGCTGGTGCCCGTGTTGCAGGGTCTGCGGTGACTGTTTTGGCGCAGCCCGGTGATAACTGGATGCTGCATGTGGCGATCGAGCTTTGTCAGGAGGGTGACGTGCTGGTGGTTGCCTGTACCACCGATAATACCGATGGCATGTTTGGGGATTTATTGGCGACATCGGCGCAGGCACGCGGTGTAAAAGGGCTGATTATTGATGCTGGAGTGAGGGATATCAGAGACCTTAAAGAAATGAATTTCCCGGTTTGGTCGCGGGCTATAAATGCCAAAGGCACAGTGAAAAATACTCTGGGTTGCGTGAATGTGCCCGTTGTTTGCGCCGGTCAGCTAATTAATCCAGGCGATATTGTCGTTGCCGACGACGATGGCGTTGCCTTAGTGTCGCGAAAAGATGCAGAGGTAGTTTTAGAAGAATCTCGTCAGCGTGAAGCCCGAGAAGTTGCCAAGCGCGAGCAATTGGCAAGCGGTGTACTGGGATTGGATATCTACAATATGCGACCCAGATTAGAAGAGAGTGGTTTGGTGTATCTGGACTCTATGGACGACTAAACGGTTGAGGAAATAAACAAAGGAGTAAGATAATGATTATTGATTGTCATGGCCACTATACAACCGCACCTGATCCACATCAGGACTACCGGGCGGCTCAGATGGCAAGGTTGCAAGACCCGTCGCTGCCAGAACCCCAGAGTGCGATTATCAGCGATGACCAGATACGCGAAAGCATTGAGCTAAACCAGTTAAAACTGCTGAGAGAGCGTGGGGCGGATATGACTATATTCTCGCCACGGGCCTCAACCATGGCCCATCATGTGGGTGATGAGCAGGTTTCCCAGACTTGGACGGCGGCCTGTAATAACTTGATTGCGCGGGTGGTTGAATTATTTCCTGAGCAGTTTATTGGCGTGTGCCAGTTACCCCAGTCTCCAGGTGTGCCGATTGAAAATTCTATTGCAGAGTTGGAGCGGTGCGTTTCAGAGTTGGGTTTTGTAGGTTGTAATCTTAATCCGGATCCATCGGGCGGTCACTGGACCGCGCCACCACTCACGGACCGTCATTGGTATCCGTTTTTTGAGAAAATGGTGGAGCTCGATGTACCAGCGATGATTCATGTTTCTGGTTCATGTAATCCCAATTTTCATGCAACTGGTGCCCATTATATCAATGCCGACACCACCGCCTTTATGCAGTTTTTGCAGGGTGATCTGTTCGCCGATTTTCCGGATCTGCGCTTTATTATTCCCCATGGCGGTGGCGCGGTGCCCTATCACTGGGGGCGTTATCGCGGTCTGGCCGATATGCTTAAGAAACCACTGCTTACTGAGCATGTGATGAAAAATGTATTCTTTGACACCTGTGTTTATCATCAGCCTGGGATTGACCTTTTATTTGAGGTGATTGATATCGACAATATCCTGTTTGGTTCAGAAATGGTTGGTGCGGTGCGTGGCATTGATCCGCAAACGGGCCAGTATTTTGATGATACCAAGCGTTATATTGATGCCCTTGATATCCCTGCCGAGGACAAGCATAAGGTGTTTGAATTAAATGCCCGGCGGCTGTACCCACGGTTAGATGCATCCCTAAAAGCGCGCGGCAAGTAGAGGCTGATAAAGCAATGAGCAAGTTTCAAAAAGATACAAATTGGTTGGATTTTCACCCCAACCCATCCAAACCGGCCTTTACACCGCCCGCGGGAGCCGTGGATGCCCATTGTCATGTTTTCGGCCCCGGCGATGATTTTCCCTATTCGCCAACGCGAAAATATACCCCCTGTGACGGGCCAAAAGAAAGGTTATTTGAACTGCGCGACCATCTGGGTTTTGAGCGCAATGTAATCGTTCAGGCTAGCTGTCATGGCACCGATAACAGCGCTCTGATTGATGCCCTGATTCACTCAGATGGCAAGGCCCGTGGTGTTGCCGTGGTGTCACCGGATATCTCTGATGCTGAACTGGCAGAAATGCATAGTGCCGGTGTCCGTGGAGTTCGCTTTAACTTTGTTAAACGCCTGGTTAACCCGGTTCCTCCGGAGGTGCTTAAGTCGGTTGCCGAGCGCATCGCCAAGCTGGGTTGGCATATTATTATTTACTTTGAAGCTCCGGACCTGCCTGAATATTACGATTTCTTCGCCTCTCTCAATACCATCGTTGTGGTCGACCATATAGGCCGCCCTGATTGCAGTAAACCGATTGATGGTGAGGAATTTGAGCTGTTTTTAAAACTACTGTGGGAAAATGATAATTGCTGGACCAAGGTGACCTGCCCTGAACGACTCAGTTTACAGGGACCGCCAAGTTACGATGATTTTGTTCCCTTTGCTGCACGGGTAGTAGAACTTTTCCCCGACCGGGTGCTCTGGGGCACTGACTGGCCTCACCCCAATATGAAATCCCATATGCCAGATGACGGCCATCTGGTGGATATGATCCCGCGCATAGCACCCACTGCTGAATTGCAGCGCAAGCTGCTGGTCGATAATCCGATGCGGCTCTGCTGGCCAGAGGAAAATTGAGCAGCCCAATTTATTGGGGTGCTGCCAAATTGGCAATTCGGGTGACGGCCGCACCTAATCAAGCGAGGTAATTTAATTTAACGGAGATTTTTGTATGACAACGGAATTTGACTACGACCTGTTTGTTATTGGTGCGGGCTCAGGGGGGGTGCGAGCGGCTCGGATGGCGGCATCTAAGGGTAAAAAGGTGGCTGTGGCAGAGGAGCGTTACCTCGGTGGTACCTGCGTTAATGTGGGTTGCGTGCCGAAAAAACTATTTGTTTATGCCTCTCAGTTCCCGGAGTTATTTCATGCCAGCGCGGGATTTGGCTGGACTGTGCCCCAGCAGCCGACGCTTGACTGGGCAACTTTAAGAGATAACAAAACCGCTGAGATTGAGCGCCTTAATGGTATCTACAATAATCTGATTGATAACAGTGGCGCTGATCTCTTTGATGGCCGAGCAACCGTGGCTGGGGCGAACCTTGTCAGCGTTAATGGCAAGACCTACAAAGCTCGCACTATTTTGGTCGCGACGGGCGGCTGGCCCTATATTCCAGAGTTTCCCGGTAGCGAACATGCGCTTAGTTCTAATGAAATGTTTTTTCTCGATAAGCTACCCAATAAGGCTGTGGTGGTTGGTGGCGGCTATATAGCAGTAGAGTTTGCCGGCATCTTAAACGGTCTGGGGGTACAGACCCACTTGGTCTATCGTGGCCCTAAACTGCTTAAGTCCTTTGATGTAGAAATGGGTGACAAAATTATGCAGGGTATGGTCGACAAAGGCGTCAATATCCATTTAAACACTGAGATTGATCAGATCACCAAGACTGATGAACAGCTGTCTGTAATCTTAAATAATGGCTCGCACCTTGAGGCAGGCTTGGTGCTTTACGCCACGGGGCGTCAGGCCAATACAGCCGGGCTGGGCTTGGAAACAACCAATGTGGTGATGCGGGATAATGGCTCCATTCAGGTTGATAAGTATTTTGCCACTGCTGAACCCAGTATTTATGCCTTGGGAGATGTGATTGACCGAGTACAGTTAACCCCGGTAGCGATTCAAGAGGCCATGGTGTTGGTTGACCACCTGTTTGGTGATAGCAGCGCAACTATTGATTATCGGGATATCCCCACGGCCGTATTCTGCCAGCCAGAATTCGGCACTGTAGGTCTCAGCGAGGAACAGGCGAGGGAAGAATACAAGGATATAGCGATCTATCTATCAGATTTTAAGCCTATGTTACAGACGCTGGGTGGCGGCACTGAGCGCATCAGCATGAAGCTGGTGGTCGATGAAGAGTCAGATATTGTGCTGGGCTGTCATATGGTAGGTGAACATGCGGCTGAGATTATTCAGGGTATGGGTATTGCCTTAAAAGCAGGTGCTACAAAGGCCCATTTTGACGCAACTGTGGGTATTCATCCCTCTGCGGCAGAAGAGTTTGTAACCATGAGAGAAAAAACTAGATAAGGCTGGGCAATAGATTCCCAGTTATTGGTAGTCATTTCAAATAATAACGAAGAGAACGCTACTGGCTTTGCTAAGTAGGCTGAGCGCATTTATATAAAAAGGCCATTAATTTAAAAGTGAAGATAATAAATCTTCCGCTCTGATATCCCGAAAGTAACCAACAAGTTTTGTGCGCTTCATAACTTTTGTATTTTGGAGATTTAATCTTGAGTAATCGAGAGCTGTACCTTGAGTGGTGTAACAATTGGCATAGTCTCGAGGACTTCTCGGCATATTTTTCGCTGCATATAAACTTTGCTCGACAACTTATTATCAGTGAAGGGCTTCAGAGATCATCAATATTGGATAGAGATAACTTACCTCAGAGGGTGTTGGTCAGCGCGCAGCCTATGCCGGAGTTTGTAAGAGAGCCGCTAAAAAAAGACATAGCCTTTTTAGCAGAGAAAGCTGCTTCAGAAGAAGCATTACCAGTTGGGGAGACTTAGTCGCCTGTATCTCTACTCTAAATTAAATATTTTTCTGATCGAGGCCGCTAGCCCAAACGCCGAGATAAAAAGCCGCCAGCGACGATAGAGTTGGAGTAGCCTGGTTGGTATAACCCATTTATTTATGTAGGTTTACGATTTACAAGCTTATTACAAATCACCTCAAAAACGGGGGGTTTTTTAAAGAAAGTTATAAAGGGTTATGCATTTTGCTGAGGGCTAGGCGATTTTCGATTAATGGGCGATTCTATTCGTATCGAGAGACCACATGTAGCTGGGATATTGTGTTTTTTAAGCAACACAAGAAGTAACACAAAAGGATATACTATATAAACATATCATTACTAATCAATAGCTTACAGTCGGAGTACAGTTCCCGCCGCCTCCACCAAATAAGAAACCTCAACCCGAAAGGGGTGAGGTTTCTTATTGGCCGTTCTATTTAAAAAAACCTGCAAAGCGGGTTCAGCCACGTCACGAATTGGCGAGACAATGCGGGAGCGCAGCGACGGCGGCGCCGAAGGAGTGAGAACGAAGGATGAATAATTACCGCTGCCTCTACCAAAACCTAAAAGGGCCATCCGTAAGAATGCCCTTTCCTAGTTACGATAGCGGTCCAACGCTTTCTGATAAACCACCCGAGTCGCCTCATCTATAACGCACATCAATGTCTGCTCAAACGTACTCGTCAACAGCGCTTTTACTGCAATATCAGCGGCTAACGCCATTGGCCTCATATTAACCCCGGTCCCAATAGAAACAAAGGCAATGCTCTTTGCATCAGGTGCTTGGCTATATGAGTTAATTAGGAGCGCATGAAAAACAGCAATTAAACCTAAGGTGTACCTTGATTGCCTCTTGGACTAATCTGTTGTGCTAATCAGCTAATACTGCTATTGTGCAACATAGGAATCAGTTCGCTTCTTGATCAAGACTGACGTAGAAATTCACGAGTCTTCCTGCAACCGCTTTAGCGTCCCTATCGAGCCTGCATCTTCAGGCACTCTAATTTTATTTACATTTTTTCTTTATGCCGGGTAGCCATTTAAGTTATGGAGCACGACGATTTTATCTGCGTGGCCGAAAAAGTTCTTCTTTGATTTAGGTAAATTATTTTTATGATGCTGATTTTATGACGACACACAAAGCTATTGGCAACGCATTACAGCCCTCAATTCTGTCTTTTGTAAAAGATATCCCTAATTTATGTTCACTTGCAGGGCTGGCGTGCACACTTTGTGCTATCTATTTCAGTGTTTTAGGGATTTATTATGCCGCAATGATTGGAATGGTCTGGGCAGTTGCATTTGATTGGGCGGATGGAATGATTGCTCGAAGTCTTAAAAATCGCGCTGCAAATAATCAAAATTTTGGCGGCCAGTTAGATCTATTAATCGATATTGTAAGTTATGGAGTTGCCCCAGCGATATTGTTAATTAGTTTTGGCCATTTCAACCCAACATTCCTCATTGGTGCATTCATTATGCTTTCTGCCGGCGCCATACGACTGAGTTATTTTAGTACATTTGGCCTCTCTGATGAGGGTAATTACACAGGCTTAGCCCTTGATAACAATAATCTTATTTTGGTGTTCATTTTCTTATTCGAAGGCTTCTTTAGTGAGGTTATCTTTTCGGCTATTTTATATGGCAGTTGTATTTGCGTTGCGGTTTTAAACGTGTCTCAAATCAAAACTCCAAAATTATCTGGAAAGCCATTGAATGTGTATATTCTAGCTTTTTACACTTTTACAATCACCGTAATTTACGCATACAAACTTAGCTAACAGCAGGCATTTAAGGTGCTTGATAACTCTGTTCACCTGCCTCAAAGAGTCTCTTAAAAGAATGATAGTTTATACGGTTGGAACCTTCGATTTATTGCATGTTGGGCATTTAGCTCTCTTGGAATATTGCGCAACACTCGGCGATAAAGTCGCTGTTGGTGTCGCCTCTGATGAAGTGGTGAACTCATACAAACCAAATGTTCCCATTATTCCTCTAGTTCAACGTCAGGAGATGTTAAAGGCCCTTCGCTGTGTTGATATCGTTCGGCCCTATTATAATCTTGAATACATTTCTGGTTGTAAGGAATTGGACGTTGATATTTTTGTTGTGGGAGAAGACTGGGGTTCGAAACCACATAATACCGAAGTAGAATTTTATTTAAAGAGTCGTGGGAAAAAGGTTATTCAAGTACGTTATGACTCGCGGACTTCATCAACTAAAATCAAATTTACTACAATCGCACAATCGCGAAGGGTAAATTAATTTTCATTCTACTAGATCATATAATTTTCACTTGGAGAGCGTGATATGAGTAAAGAGCATAAGAACAAACGCGATACAAAAAAGAAACCAGTAATGTCACCTAAAGAAAAAAAAGCGGCCAAAGCAATTAAAAACAATGCAAAGAATATCTTCAAAGATTAAATTGACATATAAAAATCGGAATACCGTATCTTCATTCCATACGGCAAAAAAGGTCATAACGGTCTTTTTAAAGTGGCCAAAACCCTTTAAATTAGACCTCAACCCAAATGGGGTGAGGCTTTTTTTTCGCCAGAGCGCAACGATGGGTACCTCGGGGGTAGATAGTGTCAAGGAGTTCAGATTGACCCGCTCGTCTTTTGCGGTGAGATCGAACAACCACAGCTATGCGACTTTGTTGACCTCGATGGGGCGCTTTTCCTGGCAGCCGATCGCGCTCACCCAATGAGCTACTAGAGGGTAGTTGTATCAGGCTTAACGGCTCGATTATGGGGTTAAAGTAAAAGTGGCCGCATCAATAATTCAGTCAGTCTATCCTAGACCTTTCAAGCCCGCATTACAGCGTAGTAATTGATAATTTCATGTAACACAGGATGTAACAAAAGCAGTTTTCTAAACCCATTAAAGTTATATTAATCAATAGCTTATAGTCTAAGTACAGTTCCCGCCGCCTCCACCAATAACAAAACCTCAACCCGGCAGGGTTGGGGTTTTTTTATTGGCCATTCGATCCCGCCGCCTTCACGAAATAGTAGCCCCGCAAAGGGCTTTAAAGCGTCATAACCCATTGATGTAGAATGGTTTTAAAGTTGCAGAAAGATTCATCAAATATTGTAAAACCCTGCCATTTATGTGAGGCAAAAGAGGAAAGCCTGGCCCTTGTGTTAAATGCCCAGTTCGATAAGTTTTTCGATTATCTGCCGCACCGCTTCAACGTCATTTGTCTCAACGCGAAGCCCAATTTCCAATGAAATGCTTGGCGCAATTCTGGCGAAGGGTTTTCCCGATGATTGCAGTACCTATAGGGTCGTAGGATTATCACAAAGGGGCAGCAATAGCATAAGTGGAAGTGAACTCTCAGGCCCTACTGCTCATATTGAAGCCTTAGGATAGCCCATTTAAGCTGATACGATGCTTGCAGATAAAGTTCCTATGATAGTCTGCGGTTGGTGAAACCGCTGCTCAGAGATGTACCTGCCCTAGCCAAGGAAATGGCCTGAGGGTCACCTATTTGGCTCAACGCTAAGTCAGAATGGTGCACAATAGGCTGAGCAGTCTAGCCTCAACTAATAGAATAATAAGAATAAGACTATGAATATAAAGAATGCGCGCGCCCTTAAACCACAATCATTTTTGGCCCTGAGTTTAGGTCTGGCGCTGACCGCCTGTTCCGGCGAACACCCTAAGCCATCCAGCGAGGCCTTTAGTGCCGCTGCGGATGTGCATTCCAACAGCAGAGTGATTGCTGAAACGGCAGAGATTGATGCCCTGCTGGATAGTCGGGAGCTGGGGATTCTTGGTGGCCCCACCAACCTGTTTGAGTCGGACACTGAATTGCTAGATCGCAGTGCAAGCGCATCTGTCAGCCCTTCTCCAACAGTGCAAAACCCCAAAGCGCGCAACGCCTATTATGGCGACCTGCATGTGCACACTGCCTATTCTTTTGATGGCTATGCGTTTGGCACCCTGGCCTCTCCCCATGACGCCTATAGATTCGCCAGAGGGGAGGCGATTAAAAATCCCGCTGGCTATGATATGCAGCTTACGGAGCCAATGGATTTTTATGCGGTGACCGATCACGGCATGTTTCTGGGTCTGGTTAAAGCTGCGGCCGAGACCAATACAGAGTTTTCTAAAAATGCATTTGCAGAGCCTTACCACGACCTGAACGAACCGGGCAATTTTGGTACGGATATGTTTAGCCGATTCAAACGACTGCTGACCTTTGCTGATTTTATTCCCACCGCTGTCAGCGGCGTATTTGGTGAGCAATTGGATCGTCAGGAAGTGCTTGAGATCACCAGAAGCGCCTGGGCGGATACCATTGATGCAGCGGATCAATTTAATAATCCCGGACGCTTCACAACATTTGCCGGCTACGAATACACCTCATCCACTACCAGCATGGGCAATTTACACCGCAATGTTATTTTCCAAGGCACAGAGACATTGCCCCGTGAGCCTTTTTCACGACTGCACTCAAATAACCCGGAAGATCTCTGGGACTGGATGGACGAATTAAGAAGCAAAGGTGTGGAGAGCCTGGCTATACCCCATAACTCCAATGGCTCTAATGGCGAGATGTTTAAAGTGGTTGACTGGTCCGATACGCCATTCGATGACAGCTATACAGAACAGCGCAGCAGAAACGAGCCGATTGTAGAAATTACCCAAATTAAAGGCACCTCCGAGACCCATCCGACGCTTTCAACCAGAGATGAACTGGCTGGCTTTGAAATCACGCCTTATCGTGTGGCCACAGGTGCGCTCAGCAAAATCAAGGGCTCGTATGTTCGTGAAGCCTTGCTGACTGGTTTGACTCTGGAAACCCAGGGCATCAAAAACCCCTATCAATTTGGGTTTATTGGTTCCAGCGACACCCATTCTGCAGCGAGTCAGAACGACGAATCAGCCTTTTCCTCCAAGCTGGGGATTCTGTCGAGCACGGCTGAGCAGCGCGGGTCGATTCCGCAAAAAGGCTTTGACGGTCAGCTGGCCTACTACGGTACCAGAGTATTCGAAACTATTAATCCCACACCATTGGGTAAGAGCCTGTATGTAAAAATTGACGGCGATGTTTACTCCGGCGGAGCCTCACCCACCTACGGCGCCTCAGGGTTTGCTGCAGCCTGGGCGGAAGAAAACACCAGAGAATCCATATACCAAGCGTTTCGCCGCAAAGAAGTATTCGCGACTTCTGGGCCTCGTATAAGATTACGGTTTTTCGCCGGCTATAACTTTGACCCAAGCATGCTCAGCTCCGCTGATGGTGTTGAGCGCGCCTATGCAAATGGCGTGACTATGGGCGGCACCTTGCTTGCCCAAGAACAGGCGTCCAAAAACACCCAAGCGCCAGGGTTTTTAATAATGGCTTCGGCGGACCCGAAAAATGCCCCGTTGCAGCGTATTCAGATCGTAAAAGGTTGGGTGGACGCCGAGGGCAATACCTATGAGAACCTGTTTGATGTGGCCTGTGCCAATGGTGCAGAGGTCAATGCTCAGACAAATCGTTGTCCTGATAATGGCGCCAGAGTTGATATATCCGATTGTTCAATTAATCCAGAGACTGGCTCCGCCCAGTTATCAACCCTCTGGCAAGACCCGACATTTAATCCTGAGCAGCGGGCCTTTTACTATGCTCGCGCAATTGAGAATCCCACCTGTCGCTGGTCCACTTGGGATGCCATTCGAGCCGGCGTTGAGCCAAGGCGGGATTTAGCCAAGACGCTTCAGGAGCGCGCCTGGTCATCACCAATTCATTACAGGGTGCAATAAATTTTGGGGCTCACTTGTCCAGCGGTCCGATTATTTATGCTCGCTAATAGGGTCTAATGAATCAGCGTAACAAAGGTTTCATTATTGCTATTGCCAGTGTTACCGGCCTGATCTTTGCGGGCCTGGTTGCATTTGGCTGGACGCTCTCCTCCAATATCATGCACCCTACTTACGTCTGCAGTGAAGAGCACTTTATCTATTGCGGTGACCCCTCAGAGTTGGATCTGGCCTTTGAAGATATCTCTTTCCAATCAGCGGATGGCAATAGGTTGAGTGGCTGGTTTATACCAGCGGGGGAATCAGACAAAGCGGTTATTTTTGTTCATGGCCACGGCGCTGACAGACATGAAGGTATGCGCTGGTTTAAAGCGGTTCACCAGGCAGGCTTTAATATCTTGGCTTTCGATCTAAGGAACAGTGGAAAAAACATCCGCTCTTTTACCACCATGGGCTTCTTTGAAAAGAACGATGTAACCGCGGCGGTAAACTATTTGCAGGGTCAAAAAAGTATTCAGCGGATTGGGATCTTTGGCACCTCCATGGGTGCCGCAACCTCGATTATGGCCATGCAGGCAGACGAGCGTATAAATGCAGGGATCTTTGAGGCAAGCTGGTCAAACCTGAATGACTTATATGCAGAGATTATTGAGCAGTATCTTGGTGTGCCAAGTTTCCCATTGTTGCCTGTCACCCGCTTTTTGTTGGAGCGGCGCACCGGGGTGGATATGGATCAGTTAAATCCCGAGGCCTTTCTGGCAGACATAGCACCCAGACCAATATTTATTATTCATTGTACCGGGGACAAGCTTATTGGGTTGTCCCATGGTGAGCGAAATTATGCAGCAGCCAAAGAGCCAAAAGAGTTTTGGCGCTCTGATTGTCAAACCCATGCAAGGGCTTGGCAATCAGACCCAGAGACTATTGAAAATCGCGTTACCAGTTATTATTTGAAATATCTCTGATCAGCTCATCGAATTTCGTGCTTCCAGCAAAGGTTGTCGGCGCCGCCAAAAAATTAAAAAGATGCCTGTGGCCAGCTGCCATGCACCGTACAAAAGCATAGAAAATAGCGCTATATCTGCTACGGGGTTACTCTCTCCAGCGACGGCTGGAAACAGGGATACCTTTAGCAAGAAACCTAGGTTGATATTTCTCACCACCACTTCCATTTCAATGGCTCTGTTGTCTTTTCTCGCCAGACCAAAACTCTTGGTTAGCCACACACCTACAAAGGTGAGGCTGAGGATAAACCCAAAGAGAACAGCAATATCGCCCGCGGCTATATTGGCAAAATTGAGCCTGCCTGCGCCTAGCGAGCCGACAACTATCATGCCAATACCAATCAGTGAGCCTTTTACGCAGAGGTCGGAAAATCGTTGGGCATAGGCGGGCAGATGCTTTAAAAATGCCATACCCAATCCAAGGGGTAACAGCAGACAAAGGCCTATTTCTATCGCCACCTTTTTGGCCGGCATCACAAAACTGTCGGTCATATAGTCAGAAATAAGAAAATCTAAAATCATCGGTGTGGTGACCAGACAGGCCACGGAGGTCAGTGCTGTGATACTGATCGAAAGAGGCACATTGCCCTGTGCCATAAAGGTAAAGATATTGGATACAGTGCCGCCGGGAATGGCCGCAACTATGGCGATGCCAATCACCATGCCAGGAGGCAGATTTGTGAGCACAATAAACCCAAGGGCAATTAATGGCACCACCACAAGCTGCATCATCAAGCCAAGGGTCGCCGCCTTTGGCTGCATCGCGACTTTTTGAAAATCCGCGATTTTCAGTCCAGCCCCCATACCCAGCATGGCCAGTATTAGTTGCACTGCGGCAACCCAGTATTCGTACTCTATGTACCAGGCAATCATCTGTTCCCCTTTTTCCGGCTCTATTAGCCTGTGATTTTATTTTTAGAGAATGCTCTAAGGGACCTCCTGTCCCGTTGCGGCTTCCAGTAACTCAAACCAGGATGGTCGATCTAATTGCACATTTAGGGCCTCGCCAAACAGCTTAATCCGCTCAATATTGTTGCTGCCCATCACGGGCAAAATAGCCGCCGGATGTTGGAGCAGCCAAGCTATAGCAATGGACGAAGGCGCAACCCCATGCATTGCTGCCATTTTATTGAGCTTTAGCGCCAGTGCTGATTGACTGTCTTGCAGTAGTTGCCCTCCGGTCAGTGGCGACCAGGCCATGGGAGCGATTTTGTGCCGCTGCAGGTAGGCGAGATCGCCGTTGGTCAGAGCCGTATTTTGCCCAAGACTGATTTCTATCTGATTGGTGACCAATCGATTGCTCATGCGTGACTGCAATAGGTCCATATCCCAGGGTCGAAAGTTAGATACACCCACCGCCTTTACCTTGCCGCTTGCAATAAGCTCATCAAGTGCTTCAGCAGTTTCGTTGGCATCCATCAATGGATCTGGGCGATGAATCAGCAGTAGGTCAATTTGCTCTATCGCCATCTCTTGCAGAGAGCGGTCAACAGATTGATTAATGGCAGATTTTGAACTGTCGTAATATTTGACCGGTTTGTCGGCATGGATGCCAATGGGCGCAACAATATCGCACTTGGTAATGATGTCCATTTGCTCGCGCAGGGCTGGTGCCTGTTTTAATGTGGCCCCTAAAAGTCCCTCCGCGGTGTAGGCTCCGTAAATATCCGCCTGGTCAAAGGTACTGATGCCCTGTTCCAAACAGGCTTCAATTTTGGCCTGTATATGCTTGGGTGAGGTGTCGGGGTCATCTCCCAGTCGCCACATGCCATAGATAATGCGCGACAATGAAAGGCTGTTTCCTGCCCCTGCCGCCGTATTGGCCAGTGTTATTTTTTCCATGTTTTCAATTCTCAAATTGAGCAAGCAGGGCCCAACACATTGGCTTAGCTATCAGCGTCAGTCTTCAGGGTTAGTTCTTTGTGACGCACCATTTCACCAAAGTCTTGATTGAGCCAGCGCACCAGAGACACACAGAGCAAAATCATAATTGGGATAAGCGGCATAGAGCTAAGGACAGTGGCTGACATCACTGTATCCAGCGCCCCAGATTGCAATATGCCCGCGGTAATAAGAGATAGCAATACAGCCCATGCCAGACGATTCCAGCGCTTTGGTTCTGCATCTGCGGGCAGGTTTTTAGCGCAGATACTCGACAGCACATAGGCTGCTGAATCAATACTGGTAGCATAAAAGATAATGGATAACAGCGTGAAGACAGCGAGGGTAAACTTGCCCAGAGGCATACTCTCAATCACCAATGCATTTACAAAAGACATGCCTTGCGTGGCTAAGATTTCCTGCACCGCCAAACTGCCAGTTGTCTCCAGATACAATGAGTAGCCGCCCATGATGGCCATAAATAACCAGGTGCCCAGACAGCCCCAACCAATCACGCCCAAAACCATCTGGCGAATGGTGCGGCCACGGGAAATGCGCGCAAAAAACAGCCCGATCATACCGGTGTATGCCAGCCACCAGGCCCAATAGAAACCGGTCCAGTCTTCGGGGAAGCTGCCATTTTCAATGGGGTCAGTCCAGGTTGCTGCACTGACAAAATTGCTGAACATCAGACCGATGCTGTTGACTGTCAGGTCCATGATGAAAAGGCCTGGCCCAGCGATTAGTACAAAACCAATAGCCACCATAGCTAGAGCAATATTGATATCTGCCAGCACTTTAATGCCAGACTTCAGACCGCGATAAACACTGGCACCAAACAGCATTGTCCAAAATGTCAGCACCGCCATTTTGATGAGCATGCTGTCGGGAATATCAAACAGCGTTGCCAGCATCGCTGATAACAGCGGTACACCTAGGCCCAATGAGGTGGCAACACCGCCCACAATGCCCAGCACAATAAAAATATCGATCATTGTTTTTATCTGGCTTTGGCCCCGTTGAGGCAGCACGCCATCACAGGCACTGCTGATACGCAGAGTTTGGTAGCGCTTTACATAGAGCATATAGGCGATGGGCACAGCAGGCACCGCATAGATCGCCCAGCCCATAATGCCCCAATGAAATAATGGGTACATATGGGCCCATTCAAAAGATTGCGCCGATCCCACTTCTATGCCCATAGGCGGTGTTTTCAGGTAGTAGATTGGCTCTGCAAAACCCCAGGCAATCACCCCTGCTCCAATAGCGGCAGTGAACATCATGGCCACCCAGTGTGTATTGGAGTATTCCGGCTGTTCATCTGCCGCGCCCAACTTGACATGGGCATAGGGGCCAAATGCCAACCAAAGGCAAAACAGGACCGCACCAATAGCGACCAAAAGGTACAGCCACAAAAAGTTGCTCATAATGGCTTTGCGTCCTTCCACCAGCACTTGGGCTGCTGCATCCGGGAATATCATCAAGGGAATGGCGCAAACAAGAACCACGATCACGGCAGGAATAAAGATGGCCCAGTCTACGTCGGGCTCGAGTTTTTTGATGCTGGTTTGGGTGCTGATTTGACGGTTCATAGTATTTTATTTTAATAGTATGGGGGCAGGGTAGCACATGGGGCTAGCAACTATTAGTTTTGGCATCGAGGATGCGCTCAATTACTGCGCTGGAGGGGTTTGTATCCGTTTATGAGATAGAGCACGGGCTTTCTCTTGCTCTATGGGGGTCGTTCACGTAGCCTATGGCTTCAAATAAAAAGCAATAATAAGGGCCCTCAGGGTACGAACAGGATCTTCCATGACTGAACAAGCAGCCCCTCGAAAAAACTACCGCAGCATGGTGTTGGTCCTGCTCACACTGGTTTACGGCTTTAACTTTATTGATCGACAGATTGTTGGCATTTTGGCGCCGTTTATCCAAAAAGACTTAGGCCTCACCAATACAGAATTGGGGCTATTAATTGGTCTGGCTTTTGCAACCTTTTATACCCTGATCGCAATTCCCATTGCCTGGCTGGCAGATCGCTACAGTCGCGTCAATATATTGTCGATTGCTCTGGCGGTTTGGAGCGGTTTTACGGCATTGACTGGCCTAGCGACTAATTTTATGCAGATCGGTTTGGCGCGTATGGGGGTGGGTATAGGTGAAGCGGGCGGTAGTCCTCCGTCCCATTCTATTATCTCGGATCTGTACTCCAAAGAAGAGCGTGCTGGCGCCCTGGGTGTCTACTCCATGGGTATTCCTCTGGGTATTATGGCGGCCTATTTTGCCACTGCATCACTTATGGGCTCTTCTGGAGAGGATGTGGATTGGCGTCGTATTTTCATCTTTTTGGGCCTCACCGGAATTGGTTTGGCCGTGGTGGTTAAGTTAGTACTTCGTGAGCCAGTGCGCGGCGCCATGGAGTTGGATGTAGATAAAAATATCGTCAAGCCGCCTTTTAAGGAGTCTTTAAAAACCCTATTAAAAATACCGGCCTGGTGGGCCATGTGCTTTGGTATCGCCTTCGGTTCCTTCGTCTCCTATGCTACCTCAGCATTTCAGACCAAATACCTGATACTTCTGGACCCAGCATTCGACTTTCAAACCCTGGTGATTGTTCTGGGAATCATTAATGGTACAACCTATGCAGGGGGTGCATTCTTTGGAGCTAAGCTAGCTGACTGGTGGGGCGCGAAGGATGTCCGTGCTTATGGCTGGCTTCCGGCCATAGCCATCGGCATATGCTTACCCATTGGAGTATTGAGCTTTTGGGTACCTACGGTTTGGACACATCTGGGATTGACCACCGTATTTTTGTTATTTCTGGGTATTTATCTTGGGCCAAGTTTTGCTATAGCACAGACATTGGCGCCGATTAATATGCGCGCTATGTCCACGGCACTGTTCTTCTTTATTCTTAATATGATTGCTTTGGGTGGTGGACCCACATTTACCGGTTGGATAGCAGATGTATTTAAGGACAGCAATACAGAGTTGGAGTCTATTCGTTATGCTATGACTGTTACCTGCGCTATGTTCTTGCCGTCCATTATTAGCTTTTTAATCGTGGCCCGTGTATTACCAAGAGATTGGGAGGCCGCTGATAAGCGCAATAAAGGTATGCAGGAGTAATCACTGCTGGAGAAACAGGTTGCTAGCTGGGTTCTCAACTCTGGGTTTTTAAGCCGAAGCTGTTAGTGCAAGCTTCGGCGTTCGGTCTGCCCTGAAAAGACCCCAGTGCTTCTCTGGTTCCAGCGGATCGTTGGAACCTTTCCAGTTTTCATCAAAGGCTTCAAAGTAATACACCAGAACCTGCTCTTTCTCAGCCCAGTTCATCAGTTCCTGATAGTACCGTCGCTGAAATTCTTGATTAACATTGTGGCTGTCTATACCCAAGCCGTTGGTCTTAGTAGCCCAGCCTGCTTCGGTAATCACCACCTGTTTGTCAGGATAGGCTTCGGCAACGGCATTATAGTTTTCTATGGTGTAGGACAGGCCTTCTTCAATGCTTTTATATTCCCAAACTGGGTAGGTGTGGATAGAAATAACATCCAACTCTTCGGCAAGAGGCCGCAGCTTGTCCAGCCATGGCACATAGTTTTCGCAGAAGGTAACAGGTTGTGAAGTGCCGTCTTTTAAAAGTCTGGCATAGCGCACCAGACTATCAGTGGTGACCATATGATCTGTCCAGCTCACTGAGGCTTCATTGCCGATGGATACCGAGCTGACAATATTTGCATAGGCATTTGCCAGCTCTTTCAGGCGCAGTATTTGGGTTTTATTTTCCTGCTTGTTAGCAAGCAATTGCTCTGGCGGATAAACACCACCCCAGGGACATTCAGGGTTGTCGACTTCAGCAGTGATGTAAGCGCCCAGCATGACATCGAATGGCATGCCTTCATTCTTAATTACCGCGAGAACGGTTTCCGAATGGGAGTCGCTGGCGTAGAGGCGCAGGGACTGCCATTGCTCCTGTAATATAAGTAGATCCTGCCTGACCTGCTCGTAGGAGGGAATCTCTCCGGACTCAGGGCTCTGACCATCTCGGTAGCCGGAATAACAGATCGCTCTGCTGTAGGGTAGTGGTTTAGTTGTCATGATAGCTGTGAGTATTTTAGTTGTTCGTCTTTGTCCCAAAGGCCCCAAAAAGCACCTACATCGCCTTCAGCGCCCACTTTCCAAGGTTCATCAAACGATGAAAAGTAAAAAATATCAATATTTTCTGTCTTTGCCCAGTGCTGGGTATTTAAAAAATAGCGGACTGCGTTTTCTTCCGAAGGTTGAGCCCCATAGAACTTCTCGCCCTGGTTAGGCCAGCCAGTTTCGGTAATGATCACTTTTTTACCCTCTGCCACGGCCACTGTTCTGCGGTACATATCCTTCATATAGATCAGAGAGTATTCAATGGCACAGCCTTCCCAGAAGGGATAGCAATTGGCCAAGATAACATCGCAAATTTCTGTAATGGCCGGACGATCCTCAAATTCATAATAGGCATCAACATAGCCCACAGGTATACCAGGCAGTGCTTCTTTAACCTGTGCGATATAGCCTAGCAACTGCTCTTCACTGAGGTCTTTACGATACATTACCTCGTTGCCTACTGCGGCAATATCTACTAAGCCCTGTTTGGCCAGCTTGATCAGGCCAGCGATTTCCAGATCATTTTTCTCAAGGTCATCGCTCAGCCAGGCACCGACCAGGGTCTGTAGCCCCTTTTCTTTGGCTATTAAAGGAATAAGGTCGTTACCCTGACAGCAAGAAAACGAGCGTATCCATTCAACGCTGGGTTTAAGGATTGTCATACGCCGCTCCACCTGATCACTGCTAATCACATCACCAGGTTCCTGTCCCTCTTCATAGGCACTAAAGCCAATGCCATGCATGCCCTCATCTAGGTAGCTGTGGAAGTACTCCTTAAGCTGCTGACCATTGGCGGATGAATCTATCCCGGCAAGGGACATTACTTTGTTTTCTCTTTTGGACATGGAGAGCTCTAGACCTGTGGGCTGATAAAACGTTGATGGTTGCTATACAAGAAGGAATAGGATGCTACCTGAGCCCTGATTAACTTACAACGAACCCCAAGACCATTCCATCTCGGTGAAGTGGCATGTTAACTCATTGGGATAAAAGCAATGTTGCGTAACCAAAGGTGTGAGATTAGGATACTTTCCGTTTAAAACCTCGTGAAAGCCCTGATTTACACTGAACTGGGCGTCGACATTGATATCGAGGGCTTTCTCTGTGAAGTTGACAATAAAAATTTTAGGGTAATTATGACTCAGAAATCTATCTATATCGGGAATCAGCTGGTTCAGGGCGACCATCAAAACGTTTCTGGTGAATACGTTACGATCAAGGGCGAAGAGTTTTATAAGATCGCTAACTACAATCAGATGAAAGACTTTTTTATCAGCGTAGTGAGTGATTCAAACCACTGGATGTTTATTTCTACTCGCGGTGGTCTTTCAGCGGGCAGAGTAGATGCTCAGAGTGCATTGTTCCCCTATTACACAGATGACAAGATTAGTGACTCTTCACCGTTTACCGGCAGTAGAACCATTGCTCTGGTTACCTCTGGTGATAAGACCTCATTATGGGAGCCGCTTTCTGAACAGTATGCCGGCGTCTATAAAATCACCAGAAACCTCTATAAGAATGTCTATGGCGACAAGCTGATCTTCGAAGAGATCAATCATGATCTGGGCCTGACCTACAGCTATGCCTGGCGTACCTCGGATCGATTTGGTTTTGTAAAGACAGCCAGTCTGGTCAATAACAGCGCAGAGTCTGTCAGTGTAGATATTCTTGATGGTATCGAAAATCTGATTCCCTACGGCGTTGAGTCCGATGTGCAGAACTCTCTGAGCTGTCTGGTGGATGCCTACAAAAAAAATGAGCTTCAGGCGGATACAGGTTTGGGTATTTATAGCATGAGCTCAATTCTGGTAGACCGCGCTGAGCCCAGTGAAGCCCTATCTGCGTCTGTGGCCTGGTCTGTGGGTATGTCGGGAGCCACTAGGTTGGTGTCGTCAATACAGCTAGATGCTTTCCGCAAAGGCCTGGGTGTAGATCAGGAAGCCGATGTGCGCGGCCGTCGCGGTGCTTACTTTGCCAATGCAGTGTTAACCCTCGCGCCTGCGGCCGAGCAGAGCTGGAGCATCATTGCAGATATTAACCAGGGCCCTGCAGATGTCCGTGAGCTGACCGCTTACATTAACGGCGATGCGGATATAGCTCAGGAAATCGAAGACGATATAGCTCTGGGTTCCCTCAATCTGGCCCGCATTGTAGGCACGTCCGATGGTTTGCAGGTTACCGAAGATCGCCTGAGCGCTAATCACCACTTTGCCAATGTGCTGTTTAATGTGATGCGTGGCGGTTTGTTTGTCGATAACTATGCTGTCGACAAAGCTGATTTGGTTAGTTTTGTAAAAGGCTTTAACCGGGTTGAATATCAGAACGCCTTGAGCTTTTTTGAGGGTCTGGATAATAGCTTTCACTACAGCGACTTGATTGCTACCGCTGAGCAGACTAACAATGCCAGCATACAGCGCCTGTGTATGGAGTATCTGCCTCTGTCCTTTAGTCGCCGCCACGGCGATCCATCACGACCTTGGAACAAGTTTGCCATTCAGGTCAAAAAAGACGATGGCTCTCAATTACTAAATTTTGAAGGCAACTGGCGGGATATCTTCCAGAACTGGGAAGCGTTAAGTATTTCGATTCCCAACTATGTTGAATCCATGATCAGCAAGTTTGTTAACGCATCCACTGCTGATGGATACAACCCCTACCGCATTACCAAAGAGGGAATCGACTGGGAGAAGCCTGAGCCCCATGACCCCTGGGCCAATATTGGTTACTGGGGCGACCACCAGATTATTTATCTGCTGAAATTCTTGGAGCTGTCCAACGATTACCATCCTGGCACCCTGAAGAATTTCCTAAGTGCAGACCTGTTCTGCTATGCCAATGTTCCCTACCGTATTAAAGGTTATGAGGATTTGCTTAAAGACCCCCATAACACGATTGATTTCGATGAGGAACTGGACGCATTAATTGACCAGCGCGTGGCTGCTGTTGGTGCAGATGGTAGACTGATCTGGGATAAAAATGATTCTGTTTACAATGTTAATCTGACTGAAAAACTGCTGGCTACAGTGTTGGCCAAGCTGTCGAACTTTATCCCTGAAGCCGGAATCTGGATGAATACCCAGCGCCCGGAATGGAATGATGCCAACAATGCGCTGGTGGGCTATGGCGTATCCATGGTGACCTTGTACTACACCAGACGCTATCAGCAGTACCTGCTGGATTTATTCTCCGAGGTAGAGTTTGATCAGGTAGAGATCTCCACAGAACTGGTTGAGCTACTCAACAGTATTAACAGCACATTTGTGGATAATCGCCATCTGCTAGAGGGTAAAATCAGCGATACAGATCGTCGACTTGTACTCGATCGTTTGGGTCGTGCTGCTGACAGCTTCCGCGCCGGTCTCTACAGCGATGGCTTTGCCGGTGAGCGAGTGGCTGTTGAAACGTCCCAGTTGATCGCCTTCTGTGAGACCTCCCTGGAGTTTATTGATCACAGTATCCGAGCTAACCGTCGTCAAGACGGTCTCTACCACGCCTACAACCTAATGACAGCTACTGAGGATGGGGTCGAGATTACCTATCTATACGAGATGCTCGAGGGTCAGGTGGCCGTATTGAGCTCTGGTTACCTGAGTCCTGAAGAGTCCCTGGCCGTATTGGAGGCGCTGCGTCAATCTGCGCTCTATACAGAGCGTCAGAATTCTTATCTGCTCTATCCAGATCGTGAGCTGAGCAGGTTTATGGATAAAAATATAATCCCACTATCAGAGTTTCAGCGTTCAGCTCTGTTGCAGGCGCTGGTGGCTGCTGATGATAGCAGCCTGATTGAGTCCAACTCTCAGGGTGGCTATCACTTTAATGGTGCCTTTAATAATGTGGTGAGTGCTCAGGCCGCTATGGAGTCGCTGGCTGAAAATGGGTATGCCGATTTGGTCGCTCAGGATCAGGCTCTGGTTGAAGAGATTTTTGAATCTGTGTTTAACCATCGTCAGTTTACTGGGCGCTCTGGGGGCATGTATGCCTATGAGGGGCTGGGTTCGATCTACTGGCACATGGTGTCTAAGTTGCTCTTGGCAGCGCTGGAGAACTTCCAGAAAGGTCTGGAGCAAAACAGTGACGCAGCCACTATGGGTCGATTGGCAGATTGCTACTTTGATATTCGTTCAGGCATTGGCTTTAACAAAACGCCGGATAACTACGGCGCCTTCCCAACGGATCCTTATTCTCACACGCCGGGCTTTGCTGGCGCTAAACAGCCGGGCATGACAGGTCAGGTGAAAGAAGAGGTCATTGCTCGCTTGCAAGAGCTGGGGGTTTCAGTGGTCAATGGGTCTGTCACCTTTAACCCCTTTATTCTTAGAAAGTCTGAGTTTCTCTCGGGTTCAGATACTTTGGTTTACTTCGATACCAGTGGCGCGCGCAAAACCCTGCCTCTGGAAGCCGGCCAGCTAGGCTTTACCTATTGTCAGGTGCCTGTGGTTTACAGTCTGGCAGAGCAGACTTCGATTGAGCTAAGCTTTGCCGATGGCAGTAGTCAGAGCATCTCAGGCAATAGCATAGCGTCTGAACTGTCGATGGCTATTTTCGATAAGAAAGGCACAGTGAGCAAAATCCATGTGGCCTTGCAGCCTGGGCTTGAGTGATAGATTGTGTGGCGCACTGCGTCACAGCGACCCATAAAAAAAGCCGCCGTATCAGGCGGCTTTTTTATAAGCTGAACTTACTCCGCAGAGCATCTGTGCTATCTAGAAGCAGCAGCGGTGCGGGCATCTAATTGGGCGCGAATCTCATTGGCTTTTTGCTCGTCTAAATCGTAATCGCGCATTACAAAGATTGCGATACTGGTGCCAATGCAGGGGATCACAATATAGCTGAGACGCAGCAGGGCCAGAGTTTCTTCGCTCTGCACAGAAACATTTTGGTCAAAGCCAATCAGGCTGAGAATCAGCCCTGAGCCAGCACCGGCAACAGCAGCGCCAAACTTCACCATCCACCAATAGATTGCACCAAAAGTACCTTCACGGCGCTCGCCGGTCTCCAGTTCGTCCATATCACAGATATCTGCAGTCATAGACATCATGATGGTAAACAGGCCACCAATACCAAAGGCGAACAGAGGCAGAGGTATAAACATCATCCAGGGATCTTCTGGTGAGAAACCCCACCACAGCGAAATATAGCCGAGTAGAGACACTGACTGGGAGACAATAAAAGTGTTTAGCTTGCCGTAGGTCTGGGCACAAAAATTGACCACGGGAATCACCAAGAAGCAGGTAAACAGCGCGCCCACAGAGCCAAATAATGTTGGCCAGACCCCAGCGGCAACTGGGTCACCCGCATTCATGTAGTAAACAATAATAAACCAGGAAAATGCTGCGATCACCTGGAAGGCATTAAATACTAGGAAGGTGGCGAGACAGATTTTTCGGAAAGCTCTGTTGCGCAGCGTGGTCATAATACCGCCGCCAAAGTCCCGGACACTGTCCATCAGCGTGCCGTCGTTGGCGGTTGATTGGCTATTGTCCTCAGAGGTATTATTAAAGGTGCAAAAGATTGCAGGTACTAGAGCCAGGCTCATACAGATACCAGCTACCCAGATAGACAGAGTTCTAGCTCCCTCAGTGGCAGATTCGAACCAGTTGGGATCGTAGAGAACAATCCAGAACCAGGGTGCTATGACCCAGGCCCATTGGCCAATCCATTGGGCAATCGCCATCAGTCTGGTGCGCTCATGAAAGTCAGAGCTCATCTCGTAGCCCATAGCTACGTAAGGCACGCTAAAAATTGTCATGCCGATCCAGAAAATACTGCACCAGGTAAGGAAATAGTAGAAGTTATACATCTCGGTATTTTCTGCAGACAGCTGCCACATCATCATAAAGGAGAAGCCAGAAATAATGGCACCTATAAAGACATAGGGTCTGCGCTTGCCCCATCTAGAGACAGTATGATCCGAGATATAGCCCATCAGCGGGTCGGTGATAGCATCAATCAGCTTAGGAATAAGAAAGATCAGCGACCACAGCAGGGGGCTCATGCCCAGGCTTTGCACTAGCAGTACCATAAAGATACCCAGCGCCGCAGGGAACATTTGGTTAGCTAGCATGCCAATGCCCCAGGCGATCTTTTGGTCTAGGGGAATAGGCTGATGAGCACTGTTATCGCCACTCAGAGGCTGAGCTGTAGTATCTAGAGACATAGTTTTTATCGCTGTTATTATTAGTTGAGACTGTTGCTACGACATTTGGAGCCAGTATATGAAAGCCCTTTGATTAAGTCGTGGCAGTTTCGACTAAGACGGGAAAATTTGCGGTAGCTGCGCCACCATGGCGATCACTGACCGTCACAAACAGGCGATATTCTCCCGGGCTGGCCAATGTGACTGATACCTCAAAACTGTTATGACCGCCGCCATGACACCAGAATGTCTCTGGTGTAGGCTCAAAATCCCCGCCGTCACTCTCCAATCTACGTTCCACTTCTGCCAGTAAAGCCCATTCATAACTCAGGGATTCGGTTTCGCCGTAGGCCACCGATACCACTGCCTGATGAGTCGAGCCCTGTTCCAAGCAAACACTGTCCTCAGCGGTCAGCCCGTCAATAGTTAGAGACAGCAACTCTGGTACCGGATGCTCCGGGGACTGATGGGTCCACAGTTGTCTCATCACCTGTGCGGATTCTGTGTGCTGGCCATCCTCTAAAAACATCCCGTACCAGGTGGATGTGCGCTCCTGCTTTTGTCCCCACAAAAATACAAATGAGCCTATGCACTGGTCTGTGTCGCTGAGGATATAGTCTTCATAGCGCTGCCTGTAACTGCGGGCTTTGTCAGAGCTATTGGCCTCTATGGGTCTGTCCCAATCTGTGCAGGGAGATTCCCAGTGCCCGGTGGCACCCCATTCTGACACTGTATAGGCCCCGGTATAGGCGCTCTCTGATAGGTACCGCGGCAATTGATCAATCTCGCCATAGACCTGAAATGACAGGAGATCTACATCGGGGCAACCGGCTACCACTAGCTCTATCACGTCGGGTTCAGCACCGGCCAGCATTGTGGTGGTGGGATGATTAGGGTCAATTCTGTGGATCATCTGCGAGATAGCATTTACAGCATCCCAAACTTTGGCATTGGTATGACGAAGATTTAGCTCATTCCCTATGCCCCACATTAATAGCGCCGGATGATCTTTCAGGGCCAGCACATCTTGCTCAATAAGGGCCTGTTGCTTAGCTACCGCGTGTTTATCATCGTAGTCAAAACCATGGCGCTCGCGAGCAACTTCAATACCCATGCACACCATCAGACCCTGACTCTGGGCCTCATCGAGAATTTCCAGACCGGATTTCTCGCCATTGTCGATCCGCCAAGTGCGAAAGGCATTGCCACCATAGTCTGCGAGGCTTTTGATGCTGCCAAGGTCAAGCCCGGCACCTTTGATATAAAACGGCTGGCCATCAACCTGCAACTGGTACTTTTTTGCCTTTTTAACCAGTTCGACTTTAGAGGGGGGCATCAATCAGATCCTTTGGGGTATAGGAGATAGGTAAATTTTCGCAGATAAACCAATCAGCGGACACACCATTCATCGTTAAAATCCACGCCATTCGTCGCTAATCTGAAGCTAGGGCTGACCACTGGCTTTGAAAACCAAAGGGCGGCCCATATAATTCCCACCAAATCAAAAATAACAATGCCTCTCTACCTAAAGGATATCCTGAGCTGTGATTAAGTTTTTAAAATGTCTGCTGATATGCACATTGCTCGGCTCAATGGTTGCCTGCAATAATCCAACTGACTCAACTAATAATAACGGACCCACAGCGGCCGAGATATTAGGCAATCCGGACTATCCTGCGTTTTCCTATGGCGGCTACCGAGAAGCCACCCGCGATGTTGCCCCCACCCATGAGCAGTTAATTGAGGATTTAAAAATACTCTCAGCTATGGGTATTAAAGTGTTGCGTACCTACAACACTTCCCAGTATCCCCAGGCCAGTATGCTGTTGGCTGCGATTCGAGAGCTTAAAGACTCTGATCCAGATTTTGAGATGTATCTGATGCTGGGCACTTGGATCGAAGCCCATAACTCTTGGCAAACTGGCGTTTGGGATGAAGAAAAAAATGCGTGGGACGGCGACAGTGTTACCGATCACTTTAAAGGCAATATCAAAAATAACAGCGCTGAAATAGATGCGGCAGTGGCTATGGCCAATGAATATCCCGACATAGTGAAGATTATCGCTGTTGGCAACGAGGCTATGGTGCAGTGGGCGGTAAATTATTTTGTCTATCCAAAAACAATACTTAAGTGGGTCAACTATCTTCAGGGCCTAAAAAAGTCTGGCGGCTTAAATGCAGATATTTGGGTGACCAGCTCAGATAACTATGAATCCTGGGGTGGCGGCGCAACGTTTTATCATACCGACGATCTGGTCGCACTAATCAACGCTGTGGACTATGTTTCCGTGCACACCTATCCGTTCCATGATTCTTTTTACAATCAGGATTTCTGGGGCGTGCTCGCTGACGAAGAGCAGCTGACCAAGCAGCAGATCACTCAGGCGGCAATGGCCCGCGCAGTAGAATATGCCACATCCCAGTATCAGGGAGTAGCAGACTATATCCAAAGCCTGGGCATCAATAAGCCTATTCATATTGGCGAGAGTGGCTGGGCCTCTTCCGATGGTGCTGCCTACGGCTCCAAAGGTTCTAAAGCGGCTGATGAATACAAAGAAAGGCTGTTTTATGAGTATATGCGCGATTGGACCGATGCCGCTGGCATATCGCTATTTTACTTTGAAGCTTTTGATGAGCGATGGAAAGACTCGGCAGATGAGCGAGGGTCGGAGAATCACTTTGGTCTGATAAGACTTAATAATGAAGTGAAATACGCTCTCTGGGATCTGTTTGATCAAGGCGCTTTTGACGGACTGACTCGCAATGGTAAACCATTGGTAAAAAGCTATGCTGGTGATGAAGCTACGTTGATGGCGGAGGTAGAAAAGCCGCCATTCAAGAGCCGCATGGCGATCCGCAAAATTGCCACGGTTAACCCTCAGGCAGTTGCTGGGGAAGCGGTGTCTGCCGGTAGCTATGTGGTAACTCATGAGTCTATGCAACCCTCTGACAGCAATAATATGACCTATCCCAGCGCGGTTCTTAAGCTGATTCCCTGGGAGGGCACCGTGAGTATTGAAATGTCTCAGTTGGGTGTTATTAAAGTGGTGACTCGCGGCAGCGATTGGTGGGGAGCTAGCCTCGAATTTCAGGCCAAGGTGGGGGAAAACCTGTCAAACTTTGCCTCTGGTCATCTACATTTTGATATTAGAGGTGATGGAGATATGGCCTTTAATATTGGTTTCCAGACTGGGCGTTATTTGAATGGTGATCAGGTCAACAGTTTTGTGCCCTTTGGCCAAGGCACTGGTAGACCTGTGACGGATCAATGGGTAAGTTACAAATTGCCTATCACTGAGTTAAATGCGGGCACTGATCTCAAAGATGTGACGGGAATCCTGTCATTGTTGAGCCAGAATAAGGCAGATAACAAGCAGGTATTCCTGAGGAATATCTATTACACCCAAGACTAGTTACAGGACTTTTTCCCGCTAAGGGTTTTCTATCGTTGGCTAAAGGCTTTTCTCCGGGTGCATGCCATCCACATAGCCCATAAACGCTTGGTGGATATTGTAGCCAATCAGTTCTCGAACCCGTTTGGGCAACGCGCGGGCAATATCTGCAGGTATTGCCAAGGGCATATTCTCTAACTGCCGCGCCCAGCCACTGCAGTATTGGGGCGTGACAATCAGTCTGGAGGCATCGGACTTATTGGCCCCGCCGCGATGGTACAGGCTGCTTTTTGCAATCAGCAATGAGCCCGCTTTCATGGGTATTTTAAAGGTATCAGACCTGGGTTGTGGATCATGGTTGGGGTCGCGCTCCCGGGGATCCATTAATTCCGCAGCATCTGTTAGTGCTATAGCTTTGTCCTGACCCCAATGATGGCTTTGATGAATAAATTCCGTGGCGCCGTTTAATTCTGTGGTGTCATCAATGGCCCAGAAGGTGCTGACCCCAAACGGTTTTCGCGGTCGCGGCACATCCACCTGAGCATCGTCGCAGTGCCAGCCCTGTACAGTTTCTCCCGGGTGTAAGTTAATCGCCAACAGAGCTGACAGCAGGCAGGATTCTCCCAGTTCACGCTCGGCAAAGGCCAGGGCCAGCGGGTGAGTCACCAGCGGGGCAAACACCTCCGGCGCTTTGGCCAGAAGGCTGTAGACCCGATTGGTTTTAAACCCCTCAAAATCATTGCGACCGGTGGCGGTCAAAAAGGGGGTCAAGGCGTCTCGAATCCGCTCTACACCAGCCCTGTCCATTATGCCCTCAAACAGAATATAACCCTGATCATCATACTGCTGGTACAGCTCGTCAAATGACTGGTCACCCAGCCAGGGCTGCAAGCTATTGCTGTCCACCATTGGGGCAGCGGACGGGCCATTCTTGCTTAACTGATCTACAGATTTATTCACGCTATTAAGCCCCTTGAGGGATTAGGGTTTTTAAAAAGGTCTGATAATGAGCCGATACCTGGGCTGGATCCTCTACCTGTGGATAATGGCCAATCAGAGGCAATTCAGCGCAGTAGTCCAGCCGACAGCTCAGGTCCTGGTAGCGTGCCACCATATGGGCGCCAGACACCGGATCCACAGAGCCATTAATTAATGCCAGAGGAATTCTGGATTGCTGAAGCGCCAGCACCCAGCGCTCGCGATGCTGAATGCGGTCACTTATATAAGTAATAAGATTGTGAAACAGGTGCTTGCCATTATTAAAATTAATTAGCCGCCAGAAGCTTTCCAGTTCTTGTTTTGAGGGTTTGGTTGCCTCACCAAACACAGAGCTAAAGTTGCGGCAGAACTTGTTGAAACCAGTAAAGCGGTTAAGCAAACCGCCAATGGGGCTGAGCAGTAATTTTTGTGTTAGCAGTGCGCGATGGGTCTCTGGAAATAATCCGCCATTGAGAAAACAACAGGATAGCCATCGACCTCCACCATTGCCGTCAAGTTGGCGGGCCAGAAGCTCCTGGGCCACGGTGTCGCCGTAGTCATGGGCCAGCACATGAAACTCCCCAAGCCCTTTTTGTTTAATCAGCGCCTCTATAATATCTGCCTGACCATGAATGCTGTAGTTGCGCTTATTGGGTTTATCAGAAAAGCCAAAACCCAGCATATCCAATGCAACCACCCGATACTCTGTTGTCAAAGTGTCCCAGATTGGCATCCAGTCCCAGCTTGAGGTTGGGAAGCCATGTATCAGCAGTAATGTTGGCTTCAATGGGCTTGACTCGGCTTGGCCGCTATCAATACAAAAAATCTGGTGGCCCAGAAGAGATTGATATTCACCTCTGCTGTGCCATTGTTCTGGGCTGATATTGTTGCTGTTGGCTGCTGATTCCATAGAGGTTTGGCTTTTTTGATTATTTTTATGAGTTGCATATTGGCGTAAAACGACCGCAGAGTCTATTTACTGTCTTGAGTCGGCAAACAGTAGGTGCAATACTCGATTTTGTTAATAAAACGCCAGAATTTCTCCAGCACAGATCAATAATAATTTATAGAAAGTAAGAGACTAATCATGACTCAAGCCCAGCCGCAAAAGTTCGATACATTGATTCAAAACGCCAAAGTATTTAACCCTGGTGAACAGCCTGTTGTTGAAGATGTTGCTATTGCAAATGGTCTTGTGGTCTCCCGTGGCCAGAAGCTGGATGCCAGCCAGGCGGCCCGAGTAATTGATGCCAAAGGCCTGTGGCTGATGCCTGGGTTATTTGATATTCATACCCATTATGATCTGGAACTGGAGGTGGCACCTGGATTGCCTGAGTCAACCCGCCATGGCACCACCTCGGTCGTGATTGCCAACTGTAGTTTGGGTCTGGCTTTTGGCGCTCAGCGCGACGGCATCAATGATCCTATTGTCAGCTGTTATGCCCGAGTCGAAAATATTCCCAAACATGTGCTAAAAAACTGCGCTGACAATGTTAGCTGGGATAACCCCGGCGCCTATTTGGATCATCTGGAGCAACTTAATCTGGGCCCCAATGTGGTGGCGCTGTTCCCTCATTCAATGCTGCGCATTGAGAAGATGGGTTTTGAAAATAGTATTACTCGTGAGCCGACCAAAGACGAGTTAGAGCAGATGAAAGACAGCCTGCGCGATGGTCTCAAGCAGGGCTATGCAGGGTTTTCTACGGATGCCTTGCCGTTCCATTATCTGGCGGCACAACCCCATTGTGAAAAAACTATTCCCACCCAGTTCGCCAAATTTCCCGAGCTAAAAGCACTGGCCGGTGTGGTGCGTGAACAGGGTGCACTGTGGCAAGCCACGCCTCCCAAAGACAGTGTGATTGGCACCTTAAAAACGTTTTTGCTCACCAGCGGTCGCCTGTACGGCAAGCCACTGCGAACCACCGTGGTTGCAGCTCTGGATATCACCAATAACTGGCGGCTGGCCAGCTTGACCAAGTTGCTGGCGCGCATGCTTAACTCCTGGCTAGTGAAAGGCGACTTTCATATGCAGGCGCTGGGTGCTCCCTTTAAAACCTGGGGTGATGGTGCGGTAACGCCTCTGGCCGAAGAAATTCCTGAATTGCGCCGACTTAATGAAACAGATCTGGAAGACCGCGAGACACGCCGGGCGATCCTCAATGATCCGGATTACAGTAAAGCCTTTAAAGCCATGTGGATGAAAGGCAAGCAGGGTTGGAGTCTGGCGCGCCTCAAGCGCAAGATGAATCTTGAAGACTATGCCTTCCATCGCACATTGTCCGATATGCATATTGAGCGCTGCCCTCAGGCCAGTTGGCAGGGGTTGGACTTTCAGATCGCCTTTGACCGCATACAGGCTATTAATGCAGGCCAAAACCCGGCAGACAGCACTGACGATGAGCGCAGTCTGGTAGCACAGGACTTTGCCTGGATTGAAGACGAAGGCGACTTTATGTTGCAGATGCTGCGCTCTTTTGACAATGATTTAACCTGGAGTACAGTCACTGCCAACCGTGATCTGGAGACCGTTCGCGAACTACTGATGAACCCACTGTTATTGCCCGGCTTTAATGATAGCGGTGCTCACCTGACCAATATGGCTTTTTATGACGTTAATCTGCGCAGCCTGAAGCTTGCAGCCCAAGGCGGCGAGCAGGATGTTAGCTATATGGTCAAGCGTTTGACCAAAGATGCAGCAGATGTGTTTGGGGTCGAGGGTGGCACGGTTGATGTGGGTGCAGTGGCTGATCTAATTTTGATCGACCCGAAAAAACTCGCAGAGTACGATGGCGAACAAAGTGCCCAGCGTATTCATCGAGATGAGTTTAGTCATGAACAGTTGGTCAATCGCTCTGATGGTGTTGTTGATTTAGTGATGATCGGCGGCCACAGCGCCTGGGAAAACACTGACTTTTCTGCAGACCTGGGGCAAAAGCCTATGGGGCGTTTATTGCGCGCTGTAGGTGCAGGTTAAACCGTCGGTTATATTCTCTTGGCTGTGATCCACAGCTAGTCTCAAAATACTCCTATCTACGCGTCTGAATACCAAAACAGGCGCTTAGAAAGGTTCGGGTGGATGTAAATACGCTTACTCGGACACCTTTTCACACATTTTGGTTATAGTGTAATCCACAGTTGAGGGGAAGATTCGCATTAGGGATTACCCTTCTATTACAAACTATAACCTCTCTTGTAAGAGATAAATCGGGCATTGTTAAAATGAGAAAAAGTTTCCTTTTGGGATTGGTCCTGCCATTTGTTGGCGCTTGCACTGAGCCAGCTGAGGACCCTGCGCCAGTGATGGACACCAGCACAAGTAACGTTGTGGTCTATGAAACAGCCAAAGATACCGACAAGCGTATTACATTGACTCAAGAGATAGACTTTGAGCAAAGAGTCCAGCCAACTGAGGGTGAGATATCTGTCTTTGTAAACCCAAACAAACGCTTCCAGGAATTTTTGGGTATTGGCGGATCCTTTACCGATGCAAGCTCAGAGGTTTTCGCCAAACTGTCGCCGGAAAAGCAGGAAGAGTTTCTCGAGGCCTATTACGATCCTGAAAACGGTATTGGTTACACATTGGCCCGCACCACCATCCATAGTTCCGACTTTGGCAGTGGCAGTTACACCTATATTGAAGAGGGAGACAAATCTCTTGATAGCTTTAGCATTGATCACGACCGAGAGTTTCGTATCCCGCTGATCAAGCGAGCCACAGAAGCTGCTGGTGGTGAGTTATTGCTCTACGCCAGCCCCTGGAGTGCGCCAGCTTTTATGAAGAGCAATAACAACATGCTCCGTGGCGGATCGTTGCTACCGGAATATTATGAAGCCTGGGCTAAGTACTACACAAAATTTATTGCCGCCTATGAAGCAGAGGGTATGCCAATCTGGGGTATTACAATCCAGAACGAGCCCATGGCAGTGCAGCGCTGGGAGTCAATGATTTATACCGCTGCAGAAGAGCGAGACTTTCTTAAAAATCATCTGGGGCCAACCATGGAAGAGGCTGGCTATGGCGATAAGAATATTGTCGTCTGGGACCACAACCGAGACCTTATTGCTGATCGTGCCAACACAATATTGGATGATCCTGAAGCGGCCAAATATGCTTGGGGAGTAGGGTTTCACTGGTACGAAGTCTGGGCTGGTGGTAAGCATATGTACGACAACCTAGCCGCGGTGAAAGAATCTTACCCGGATAAGCACCTGCTGTTTACCGAGGGCACTGTGGAGAACTTCGACAGCAGCCGTTATCAGTACTGGCCCAATGCTGAGCGCTACGGACACTCGATGATCAAAGATTTTAATGCGGGTACCGTAGGCTGGACTGATTGGAATCTGCTGTTGGACCAAAATGGTGGCCCCAACCATGTAAGCAATTTCTGTTTCTCGCCGATCCATGCGGACACCACAACTGGTGAGTTGATCTATACGCCTACCTATTACTATATCGGCCATTTTTCCAAGTTTATTCGCCCAGATGCGCAGCGTGTCAGCACCAGCAGCAGTCGCAGCGTCTTGCTGGCTACTTCATTTGTTAATATAGATGGCAGCACGGCGACGGTGGTTATGAATGAAACCGATGAGGATATTAACTACAAGCTCTTTGTGGGTGAAGGGCAGGTGGCATTGACCATTCCTGCTCATGGTATTCAAACATTGATGCATTAATGTTTGAATGATCGACACAGCGATGGGAAAAGCCAGGTCTAAAGGATCTGGCTTTTTTTTAGCCTAGTGATTGACGATAACTGGTAGGTGTCACACCTTCAAATTTTTTAAAGAAGGTATAAAACACCGACTTGCTGTTAAACCCTACCGCCAGATAAATATCGGTGATGGTGGTGTCTTTATACTCTGATGCCGTCAGCATTCTTTTGGCTTCTTCAATTCGGTAGCGATTAATAAACTCGTAGAAGTTGATGCCAAAGTAGCGGTTGATCAGCATAGATAGATCTCGGGGCATCATATCCAGCGCTTCGGCCAGCGTGTCCAGGGTGATGTCTGGCTCCATATAGGTCTTGTTCTGGCGAATTCTGTTATCTATATCAGCGGCCACCTCTGAGTTAACCAGTTCTTCATCAACTGGCTTTTTCGCGGGCTCTTCGTAGCTAACCTGTTCAAAAATTCCGAATGAGCGAATGGCAGTGAATACCAACAGATTAACCAGCAAGAAGGTAGTGTAGTAGCCGGTGAGGCCAATGCTGGAATAGATCTCATGCTCCAGACCGGCGATTTTGGCCGAGGCCAATACCATCTCGGAGAGCATAACAAACAAGAAGCCCACCACCAGCGCCCGCAGCCAGGAGATATGGTTTTTCTCCATGTTGGAGTGCTTGTCTTGCAGCAGGTCGGCGTAGCGGCTGATAAGGACAAAACAGGCAATGGCATAACAGACTCGCACCAGTTTGCTTAAGAATTCTATGCTGACGTAGCTTGTGCTGTAGACAAAGGATTCGCTGTTTATCATTTCAGTGCGCAGGGCGCTTGGATTGCTGTAAAACGCCACCCAGAGAAACAGCAAATAGCTGACAAAGGGCAAAAGATGCAGTAGGTCGACACGTTTTAACTGAAAATCTTTAAACACTAGAGATTTGATGCAGAGAAACAGTAGCAAGCTGTCCAGGTAATAGGCAATACCGGGCAAGAAATACAGCTTGGGCCAAGTTTCCCGCACCTGAACCTTAAACTCGGCTCCCCACATCATTAGTTCATTGAGCGGAATCAGGGCGTGGGCAAACAGAAAGGCAGTGAGGAATAAGGTGCTCTTGACGCGTTTGCTATTAGTGCCGTGGAGCAATAATGCGAACAGCAGGCACTGAAGCGCGGTCATTAACAAAATGACATCGTGAAAGTTAAATAGAACTGACTCGAATTCCAGAGACTTCATTTACCAGCCTTTTAGTTGTTTGTTGTGCCCTTCTGAGGCCCCCACTAGCACTGAGAGATTATGTCATAATGATGCTCAAAGCGCCGTCTTAAGGGCGACAAAGACGAACTTTATTTTACTAGGGCAACGTTGCCAGCGTAGTTCGCTTCACCTATCTGTACTAACCCAAACTCGGGTTTAGATCACTTTTTGTGTTCGAGTACTGCAGCCGAACGCCAGACTTTGGCTTCCCTTGTAATTTAAGGTCAAAGAAGGGCTTGGGCCAACATCGGCCCCACCCCAAAAATAATAAGCTAGATGGGGAATACCATGATCGCAAACAACAGATTTGTCGCAATAGCGCTGGTGGCAGCTATGGGCCTGACGGCTTGTGGTGGTAGTGGCGGCGGAGATGCAGAGCAAAACGTTGTACGCAATATATTTGCTGTGGGCGAAGTGGTAGAAACGGTCGAGGATGGTGGCGCGGTTGAAGGCGACGTCAGCAGTAACGATCAGGGCGACAATCTTAGTTTTGCCCTAGCATCTGGCAGCACCATGGCTAATGGCACCTTGCAATTTAACGCCGACGGCAGCTTTGTCTATACCCCAAATCCGGATTTCTTTGGTACCGATGCTGTCACCTATGTGGTGACCAATTCGGCCACAGGCGAGTCTGATACCGCTACCTTGACCATCAATGTGCAGAACGATTTTGAGCGATTGGAAGAATATGGCTGGAATATGCTGTGGGCGGACGACTTTAATGTGGATGGTCTGGATGCCAACCTATGGATTGGCATCAATGCCAATGTAGTCGGGGGCAATCTTGTGGTTTCTGGTCAGGCTGACACCAGCTCATCAGTGACTGGCATCAATAGTCTTAGATACGGTCGTGTTGAAGCCAGTGTGCGGGCTCCAGCCGGCGCTGATGTTTTCTCGAGCTTTAATCTTGTGCCTGTGGCTGATCAGTACGATGGTGGCAACCGTCTATCCGCTGTGGATTCTGACGCTGGTGCGGTGACTGCCGGCGCTCATTATGGTTTGGGACTGGTGAGCGGTGTCATTATGAATGCCGAAGTGGTGGAGTCATTGTCTGATGATTTCCACAGTTATGCTATCGAATGGGGAGCCAATCAAATTCGCTGGTATATAGATGATGCCCATGTTCACACCGTGGATACATTGCATACCTGGGGCTACAACCAGTCTGGTTCTGATATTGTGGCTGATAATCAAGGGCCCTTTAATCAGGATATGCAGGTTGTGTTCGAACTTGCCGCCGCTGGCGATGATCTGCCTGCAGAGATGATCGTCGACTATGTCAAAGTATGGAGCTGTGACCCAACCGTTGAGTCCGGGGTTGATGAATGCGCGTCCAGAGTAAAAACCAAGGTGAGCAGAGCAGCCTCTGATCGCATTGAAGAGGTTGGTCCAGTGACAACGGACCTCTATATCAATGGTTATTACGATCCAGTCACTGAGGGCAAGTTGGCTGATCTTCTGCCTCTGACTTGGCATTACACCGACGAGATTATTGAACCAGCATTCATCTACTTAAACGAGCCAGAGATGAAAGTGGTCTCTGTTGATGCTGAGCGGGGCAATGTTCTGCAGATTATCAATGAAGCGGGCGCCGCCAATATAGGTATTGCCCATGATGGTGTCGAGCTGATTGGGCACAATATTGAGTTGCGGTTTGATCTGTATATCGACAGCGCCGTGACCAATGCCGAGACTATCAAGATCATGATGGCATCTGATGCAGAGCATATGGGTGTTATCAGCTGGAATATGGCAGAACTTGAGCTGGATACCTGGGTGAGTTACGCCCTGCCGGTCAGTGATTTTGTTGCCAGCCCAGCTGTGGTTGATGGCGTACCCATGCCGCTGGATATTGCCCGGGTGACTTCACTGATCACTGTGGAAGTTGGCGATAGTGCCCATTTCCAGTTGGACAATATTCAGTTAGCCTGCGTTAACTCGGAGGGCTGTGTTCAGGGTCCAATGGCCTTGCAGACTGAGGCTGCACCCAAAGCAGAGCCGATTCGCTACGAGGCGGAAAACTATGTCTCCGAGAGCGGCACCGGTCTTGAAAATACCAGCGACGAGGGCGGTGGTCAGAATGTCGCCTTTATCGATCAGGGTGACTATCTTATCTACAGCATCTCGGCGCCGGGTATCGGCCCCTACAGTATCGATTATCGGGTTGCCAGTGCTGGCGGCAGTGCCGGTTTTGAAATATCCATCGATGGGGTGCCAGTGCACACCCAGGTAGTCCCCGCTACCGGGGACTGGCAAAATTGGACAACCCTGACGTCCCCACAATTTGATCTGGTGGTGGGCATTTACAGCCTGCGCATTGATTTTCTTGATGACGGCCAGAACCTCAACTGGTTTGAGTTGTTGCCCCCTATTACGGAAATCTTTATTGAAGCCGAAGACTTTGATGACGAGAGTGGCATCTCCCTTGAAGATACAAATGATGAGGGCGGTGGCCAAAACATCGGTTATATCGATGAGGGTGATTACGTTGAGTACAGCATCACCATTCCCTCGGATGGCAATTATCTGATTGAGTACCGACTGGCCAGTGCCGTTGATTCAGATGGTTTCACCACCTCTGTAGGTGGTGTGGTGGTCGATTCCCAGACGCTGCTCTCTACCGGGGATTGGCAGAACTGGATCACCCAGAGCAGTGAGGTGCCGCTGGTCGCTGGTGAACAGACATTGCGACTGGACTTCCTTGGCGGAGCAATTAACGTCAACTGGATCAGACTAACCAGGCGATAGACCTTGGAAATAACAAAAATGGCATTAACAAAAAATAGTTCCGGCAGTATTCAAAACATCAGGGTGGCAGGGGTAAATTATGATCAGTGAAACTCAGTTCAAGCGACGTTTGCTGGCGGGCAGTATTGCCCTGGCACTGTCTGCAGGTACCCATGCCCAAGACAGTTACCCCGACGCTGAAGAAGGCTTTATCGAAGAGATTGTTGTCACAGGTATCAAGGCTAGCTTACAGCGCTCAATGGATATCAAGCGCGATGCCAAAGGTATTGTCGACGGTATTTCCGCCGAGGATATTGGTAAATTCCCCGATACCAATTTGGCGGAATCCCTGCAGCGTATCACCGGGGTTGCCATTGAACGCGACCGAGGTGAGGGCTCTAAAATCACCGTGCGCGGCTTTGGCCCCGACTTTAATATAGTCACGTTTAACAGCCGTCAGATGCCCACTACGGGCGGACGCTCTTTTGATTTTGGCAATATCGCCTCGGAGGGAATTTCTGCAGTAGAGGTTTATAAATCCGGACGGGCCAATGTGGCCACCGGTGGTATTGGTGCGGTGGTTAATGTTAAAACCAGCAGGCCCCTTGAAATGCCTGGTACAAAAGCTGTTGTCAGCACCAAAGGTGTTTATGATCCCGGCACCCGCAATGGCAGTAGCGTCAATCCAGAGTTTGCTGGGCTGTTTAGTCAGACCTTTGCCGAAGATACCTTTGGTGTTGCTCTTTCCGTAAGCAATCAGCAGCGCGATGGCGGCGATCAATCGGCTACCACCCAGAATTTTATGGGTCGCAACTTTGTGACCCAAGAGCAGATGGACAATGATCATTCCGATGCGGAATGGGGCTCAATTGCAGTTGGCGACTCCAGTGCTGTTAACTTTCCCAGCCAGGTGACTGAGGGTATTTATGCCATTCCCACCAATATTCAGTACAACTTGGATGACTTTCATCGCGGGCGCACCAATGGTCAGCTGACCTTTCAGTGGCGTCCCATTGAGACCCTGACAGGCACATTGGATTACACCTATGCCGAGAATCAAATTAACACTCAGCATCAGGATTTGTCGGCCTGGTTTGATCCAGGTTGTGCCACCAGAGAGAGCGAGTGGGTGCAGGAGGGCAATATTTGGTCGCCCACAAGTTATACCCAGATTGGTTGTGCCGCAGACAATCTTCAGGGTGTAGGCCTCTACGCCACCGTCGACGAAAACAAATCCGTTGGCTTTAATCTGGAATGGCAGGCCAGCGACAATCTAACCCTGAGTATGGACTACCATGACTCCAGTGGTGAGTCGCGGCCTAACAGCAAACACGGCTCCGGTGGCTTTATGGCTGTTGCAGCACTCAACAGAATCACCACTTCTGGATACTTTACCGCCAATGGTATGCCGGTTCTGGAAGTGCAGTTGGGGGAGCGCAACTCCTACAATCAAATTTCTCGAGTTGACCAGATTAGCGCCAGTGATATGCAGCTCTCCGGTAGTTCTTTCGGCAGCTTCCACAACCGTATGGACGTTGAGCAGTTACAGTTTGATGGCGAATTTATCTTTGATCAGGGCCATAGCATCAACTTTGGCGTGGCCCGCGTTGAGGTGAGCAATCGCGGCCAGTCCAAAGGAGTCGCTCGCAATGCCTGGAGTGGCGTGGGCGTGCCGGGCGATATTGCCGATTTGCTGGTCGTGGACTCCATGGCGGGCATCTATGATGGCATAGCTGGCAGTGGTGATGCCCGTCAGGTAACTCAGTTTTTTACTTGGGATTTTGAAGCCATGATCGATCGCAGTGAACAGCTGTTGCGAGACGGTGCCCATGGCGATGTAGTGGGGGATGGTGGCCCCTGTTTAACCGGCTTCTGCCCCTCCTATGATTTTGATCTCGATGAGCTGACCACTGAAGAGTCCACCTCTGTTTATCTCCAGGCGCACTGGGTAGGTGATCTAATGGACAGACCGGTAAATGTCTATTACGGCCTGCGCTTTGAAGATACTGAGGTGCACTCCGAGGCGCTAGTGCCTCTGTATGATCGGGTGGAATGGAGCATTGTCGACAATCGCTTTAATCTGTACGAGCAGAAAGACACCGAGGGCAACACAATTCAGGGATTCTCTGAGATCGACGGTGCTTACAGCATGTTTTTGCCCAGCCTCGACTTTGATATGGAAATTATCGATGACCTTATTTTGCGCGCTTCCTACAGCCTGACTGTAACCCGCCCTGTTTATAATGACCTCAAGGGGGCGCTAATTATTGACTATCTGGGTTCTGATGGCGGTGGTGGCCGCCGCGGTAACCCGCAGTTATTGCCCATGGAGTCCACCAATATCGACCTGTCTTTGGAATGGTACTACGCCGAGGGCAGCTATGTGTCAGCAGGCTTCTGGGCCAAAGATGTCGACAACTTTATCACCAGCAAAACCTTTGAAGATCAGCCGCTGTTTACTGAGCTGTACACACCGATCGAAAGTGATTTGTTTAATCAGGCCGTTGAAGCCTTGACCGGGGGTGATCCCAGATTTGATTTCGACTACGGCGACCTCAATACCTATTACGCCGAAAACTATGGCAACGAAGCCAATGTTGAAATCACCGGGGAAGGTGAAGATATCGAAGTAGTTGTGACTGGTATTGAAGGAGATCCGGTGGCTATTTTTGATGTGACCATTCCTATTAACCAGCGTGAGACCAAGGTTAAAGGCTGGGAGCTAATGGCCCAGCACAGCTTTGGTGACTCGGACTTTGGCTTTCAGGCCAACTACACCATTGTTGACGGTGATCTGGATTACGACAATAACCTCAATGAAGAGCAGTGGGTGGTGCCGGGCATGAGTAACACTGCCAACCTGGTGGGGTTCTATGACAAAGACGGCCTGCAGGTGCGTCTGGCTTGGAACTGGCGGGATAAGTTTTTGGCCTCTGCAGCCCGCGACCCGCTGTATGTTGAAGAGTACTATCAGTTTGATATGAATATCAGCTACGAAATCAATGACCAGCTGTCGGTATTTATTGAAGGTATTAATCTCACCGAAGAAGATAAGCGTGTCCACGGCCGATCAACCTATCAGGTGCGGGAATACGGCGTGGGCCATGCCCGTTACAACTTTGGTGCTCGCTATGTGTTCTAGGGGGTAACAGTCCGGAGTTCAAGAACAGCCCTGAGCTTAAAAAGCCCTGAGCTTAAAAAAAGCCCTGAGCCCCAGGAAAAAGCCCTGAGCCCCAGGAAAAAGCCCCCAGCCCACCGGCTTTTTTCGTTTGGGCTAACAGGGGCGCTGGTTGCGTTGAGCCTCTTGCGGTGCCGCTTTGGTTTATTCCAATCCCTCTGGATAATAGGTATATTGAGGCTCTAAAAATAACACCGAAGTGCTTATCGGGAGCCCGCATGGCCAATCATGTGCTACTGGACAATATCAATCACAAAGACCTTAAAATTATCACCCAAAGGTCTGCAGATTATGGCGACAATATTGCCTCGGTATTAACCTTTCCCTTTGAGTTTCGAGACATCCAAACTCATTTTCCCATCTGTTTTTGCAAAGACCCAGACACCGGACTGTTTTACACCGCCGCCTTGCTCGGCTTTGAAGAAGAGGAAAATCTGTTCTTGGATGGTGATAATTGGGACGCCAGCTATGTGCCATTAATGCTAGAGCGCCAGCCCTTTTTGATTGGCCAGCCACAACAGGGTCGCACCGCTGGTAGTGCCGAGGACGAGCAGCGGCTGATTCATATTGATATGGACAGCCCGAGAATCAGCGACAGCGATGGGGAGGCAGTTTTTCTCGAGCAAGGGGGCAGCAGTCCTTATTTGCAGCGTATCAGTTCGATATTAGAGGCTATTTATCAGGGTCGCGAGCAGAGTCGGGTCTTTATTGAATTGTTGCTCAACTATGAATTGATCGAAGAGTTTACCCTGGATGTGGAGCTAAACGATGGCTCCAAACATCAGTTGCAGGGTTTCTACACCATTGCCGAAGACCGACTCAAGCAGCTGCCTGAAGACAGCATCGCCGAGTTATTCAGGGCGGGCTATTTGCAGGCTATCTACATGGTGATTGCCTCCTTTGCCAACTTCCGCAGCCTTATCAAACGCAAGAATCAGCGCCTGTGTTAGCCATTTCCAAAACCATTGCCGAAGTCACTGGCTGCACCCCGGATACTATTCCTCCAGAGGTGTTGGCCTCGACGGAACCGCTTGTGTTAAAAGGCTTGGCGGCAGACTGGCCGATCACGAGATTGGGCCTAGAGTCACCCCAAAAGGCAGCAGACTATCTGTTGCAGTTTTATCAAGATAAACCGGTAACCGCGGCGGTGGGTGAGCCAGATACGCAGGGGCGGGTTTTTTACAATGAAGATTTCAGCGGATTTAACTTCCAGTCTTACACTGTCAGTTTGAAAGAGCTGCTGAAGAGAGTTTTTCAGCATGCCGATGATCCCAAGCCGCCGATGATCTATATGGCCTCCACCATGATCGATCGCTGGTTGCCTGGTTTCAGGCAGGATAACGACTTATCTATCGCCGACACTCAGCCTTTAGCTAGCATCTGGATGGGTAATAAAACCCGCATTGCCGCCCATTATGATCTGCCGGATAACATTGCTTGCTCCGTTGTTGGGCGCCGACGTTTTACCCTGTTCCCACCAGATCAGCTGGCCAACCTTTACCCGGGTCCTCTCGACTGGGCGCCTGGTGGCCAGTCGATCAGTCTGGTGGATTTTCACAACCCGGACTATGAGCTGCATCCTAAATTTCGTCAGGCGGTAGCCTCGGCACAGGTTGCCGAGTTGGCGCCGGGGGACGCAATTTTTATCCCCAGCATGTGGTGGCACCATGTGGAGGGCCTTGAAGCATTTAATGTGCTGGTGAATTATTGGTGGCGTCAATCCCCGGCCTTTATGGGGCCGCCAATAAACGCCTTACAACATGCATTAATGACTGTGCGTGATCTGCCCCCGGAGCAAAAAAAGGTCTGGCAGGGTCTGTTTGAGCATTATGTGTTTAATGATGATGCCGAGGCTCATGCTTATATACCAGAGCAGGGGCTTGGGCCGCTGGCACCTATGGATGAGGCCCAGGTGAGAAAATTACGCTCCCTGCTGCTGAACAAATTAAACCGTTAGCGGTGAAGATGGTTTGCCTGTCGTTTCTAGCCGCTGTACCCGAAGACAATAAATAGAAAAATATCTCTCAGCATTGGACTAATAATCTGGACTGAGATGAAAAGGGGTAATTTTTTCGTTCGAATACCTCATCAGGACGAATCCTGCGTCAGGATTACGTAATTTAGCCTAAGAAACAGCCCCGAAGGGCTGACGCACAAGGGAAGCCAATAATCCCGAAGGCCTTCAGGCCGATAACAATTATTTAGAGGGTGACACAGATGTTAGACAATCCTGTTTACACTAGTGGGGCAGTTCAGAGGTCCCCAGTCAAAGTAGCATTACTTTGTGCAGGCCTGCTTTTTCTTTCGGGCTGTGGTGTAAAAAGCGGTAACGAATTTCTCGATGCCCCTGAAAACATTATCGACACCAGTACCACCGACACCAGTGATCAGATCTTGGCGGAAATCCCCGACCGCACCTTGGCAGATGTCACCGTGCGTGGCCGTCCTCATATTGATCAATCCCTTGGCTACAATATTATTCGCAGCGACCTGAACACTGGACTGCGTGGCGTCAGCCTGTCCTTTGATGGCGGCGACCCCTACGGCAGTCTGCCGGCCAATCTGCCTACGGCAGAGCAGCTGGACTCACTGGTCAATGACTATGGCTTTAATACAGTGCATGTCTATCTGGAGGGTGACGCGGAGCAGAACCCTCATCCCGTGGGTATTAATGAGGCGCTGGCGGACCAGCTGGTGGCTCGGACACGGGAAGCCAGTATGTACCTGATTATCACCATGGGTAACAACGGTGAGAATGGCGCGATCCACAGTATGGAAAAGACTCTGGCTTTTTGGGCTCTCTATGCCACCAAGTACAGAGATGAAACCCATGTCATTTTCGAAGCCCACAACGAGCCGGTTACCGGTATCAATGGCAATTGGACATCAGAAGACTGGGCCAGACAGGCGGATATGTACCAGACTATTCGCACTGCGGCCCCAGATAGCATGATATTGCTCGGCTCATTTATGTCGTTCTTTGGCGGCTCCCAAGCCATCAGTGGTGCCGATGGTCTGGCGGAGCAATTCCCAGATATTTGGGATAACGCCGGTTTTGCCTTCCATGCCTACTGGGATATTGCTCAGGTAGAGACCACCATTGACGCCTTTGAAACCAGCACCAACTACCCAGCTTTGCTGTCCACGGAGTTTTATCCCGGGGATACCAAAAAAGGCTTTAATGAGATTTTTGAAAGCCACCATATCGGCTGGACCCAGTTTGAATGGCTGGCGGCCAATGATTTGGAGCTGGATCGATTTAAGGGTTATCTGGATGCCTACGGCACCGTATGGCGTCCGGAAAATCCAAATGCCATCTGGCCTGCAAAAGGTGCGCCAGATGTGCCCTTTAATCAAACTATTGGTATCTACAGTCGCACAGATGAAGCCTTTCTGAGTATTGATGAATCTCTGCGTTTGATCGCCAATGACCGCAACTACGATGGGATTGGCAATGATGGCTTTGAGGTTATTGATGCGGGTGACGATGGCTATGTGGCATTGCGAGCCGCCAATGGCCGTTATTTAACCGTAAGTGATTACGGACAGCCACTGGAGGCCATAGCCAACAAGATCGGCGTGCGGCAGAAATTTATGTGGCTGGAGCTACCCACCGGCGATATTGCATTGCGGCCCTGGGCTGGGTCAGCCCATCTGCTTGGTACCCTTTCTTCGAACGAGAATACAGATTCCGGGCTTATCGGCCCTGTGGGTGCTGGGGTTAAATTAAACGGCGCTAATACTTATCGGGTTGTGCTGGAATATACAGATTCTGTGGTGCGGCTGGAAGAGCCTCCGGCACCACCTCCTGGTCCTTTCTTTGGTGAGCCCATGCCTGTACCCACCAATGGTCAGGGTGCTCACGCGCTTGACAGCCTTGCGCCCAATGGTCGTCTGTGGGGATCGGACTATGACTATGGAGGCGAGGGGGTTGCCTACCATGATTCCGGAGCTATTAATCTTGGTGAAGCCTATCGTGCCGACGAAGCGGTGGATGTGCAGTCCAGTTCTGAAGGCCACACCTCAGTGGGTTTTTTCGATGCCGAAGAATGGTTGGAATACAGCATTGATGTGGCTCAGGCCGGCAACTACATTATCACCCTGCGCACCGCCTCTGGCGCTGGTGGCGGTATTATCAGTCTTGAGTCTGACTGTGTAAAAATCACACCGGAACTGGCTACACCCAATACCAACGGCTGGGACAGTTGGCAGGATATGACTGTTGAGGTGACTTTGAACGCTGGTGTGCAGCGTCTGCGGGTTGTCAGCGGCGGCAATATGAACTTTATGAATATGGATATTCAGCCTGGCGGCAATGGCGGCAATGGCGGCAATGGCGGCAATGGCGGTAG